>PPYF01219006.1_pt1 | contig 109112 bp, 99 predicted proteins | sample 1559871 | NCBI WGS metagenome assembly PPYF01 (sample SAMN08240021, study PRJNA423297) | Human gut metagenome, whole genome shotgun sequencing project.
CCAAATCCCTACTTAATACTGAAACTGTAGACAATTCTTATGGAGGAAGGAAAAAATGAATGAATTTATTGAGATTTTCGGAGACATGAAGGTGGCTGCAGTGGTGATGATCATTGCAGCCATTGTATTTCTCTGGAAAATCTACAAGGTTGTAGAGAAACATTTTCGCAAAAAGTATGATGCTGAGGCTCAAAGAGCTGCGCAGATGCATGACATCCTGGAGCAGGTTAAGAAATATCCGGAATGGCGCCGTCAGAGCATTGAGTATCAGAAAAAATACGCAGAAGAAATTCAGAAGCTGCAGAAAACACAAACGGAGATTATAGGGGAATTGCGTGAAAATGAAGAAAAGCGAAAGCGTGTCAAAAGAGGAGAATTACGCGACCGTCTGCTGTGCAGTTTCCGATATTATACAAGTTTAGAAAAGAATCCCCTGCAGGCATGGTCAGAGATGGAATATGATGCATTTTGGGAAATGTTTAAGGATTATGAAAGAGTGGATGGCGATGGACATATGCACACAGTTGTTCAGCCGGCAATGCGTATGCTGGATGTGATCAGGATGGAAGACACAGAAAAAATTGCAGAACTCATGAAGAGTAGACGATGAAGGGAGAAAAAAGTATGGAAATTTTATTACAAAACGTAACTTTAATCATGGCGGTTGTTGGTGTTCTGGCATTTGTGGTGTCAGTCATCACGCAGGTATTTAAGGGTGTGGGAGTGCTGTCAAAGATTCCGACGGACATCCTTGTGTTTGTGCTGTCGATCGTGCTCACAGTGGTAGCATATGTCGCTTATATGGATTATATCCAGCAGACGATTATTTGGTATATGATTATTGCGGCAATGCTGGCTGGGTTTTTGGTGGCATACGTCGCAATGTTTGGCTGGGAAAAGTTTGCAGAATTGTGGAAGCGTTTTGTAAAAGGTAAAAAAGAAATGATACGGTGATTCGGTTATCTCCCGGCGCGGAGTTAAGCGTGATTCTGGGGCGGCTTCGGTCGCCCTATAAAAATAATAAGGAGAGCAGAGCATGAAAAAACTTTTTATTTCACAGCCGATGAAAGGCAAAACAGATGAGGAAATTTTAAAAGAGAGGGAAAAGGCAATCGCCAGCGCAAAGAGAAATTTTGTAGAAGACGAAGAAATAGAGGTTATTGATTCGTTTTTCCAGAGCGCGCCTGCGGATGCGAGACCTTTGTGGTTTTTGGGAAAATCTTTGGAATTGCTTTCGACTGCGGACATTGCGTATTTTGCAAAAGGATGGGAAAACGCAAGAGGCTGCCGCATTGAAAATACCTGTGCCATTGAGTATGGGATTGATGTGATCGAAGATTATACGGAGGACTAAGAGTATGGGAAGCAAAGAGTTTTTAGAAAAAAGTAAACAGGTTGTAGTGGATTATTTCAACAGCCACGCGGACAAAACTGACCAGAAGCAGATTACAGGGGATGACGTATTCGTGGTTTGGTACTGCAAGACGCTTCAGAACCACAAGGCACTGCTGAGCACAAATGTTTCTGACGGTATGTATTATGAGATCACCCATAACGGTGACAAGCAGGAAACCTATGTGGACGCTTACAAAAAATGGGAGAATTTTGTGGTGAGGTAATGCTTATGTGGAAAGGAATTGACGTATCAGATAACCAGGGCACGATCAACTGGGCACAGATCCCCGAGGACGTAGATTTTGCGGTCTTGCGTAGTGTGCGCCGATCAGGCACGGCAGACCATCAGTTTGCTACAAATCTGGAGGGATGTCGGAAGCACAATATACCTGTGTCTGTATATAAGTATACCTACGCAGCTACACAGGACGCAGCGCGACAGGAAGCACAGCAGGTCGTGGAACTGTTGAGGTCACATCATCTGACCGGTACAATGGTCTGGTGGGATGTAGAGGACAAGGACGTGCTGCGGCCGCTGGGTGCTGCAAAGCTGACGGAGTGTATCCGTGCGGCGCAGGAGGTTATCACGGCAGCAGGGTACGGTTTTGGGCTGTATGTTGGGCTGTATGTGTATAAGGAGCGCTGGTTTGACTTTAATGCGTTTGCCGGGACACGGTTGTGGATAGCACGTTATTATCGCGGCTATCGTACAATGCGGTTTGATGATGAGCCGGATCAGAAATACAAGCCTGATGTTGACGGTGATATATCTGGGTGGCAGTACACGAGCTGCGGCGAGATCCCGGGCGTCAAAGGCGATGTAGACCTTGACATAGCCTATGAGGATCCAACAGCATGGTCGCAGCCTGCGGTGGATCCGGGCGTGATCTATACAGTATCGGTAGCGGATGCCTGGACAAAAGAGCTGGCGGAGATCGCACGGCAGCAATTCGCCGCACGCGGCATTGTCGGTGTGGTGCACAAGGTAAAAATACTGGAGTAATATGCAGCGGATAATAAATTTAATTCAATGCCATGTCAGAAAATTTGATACAGGATATAAAAAATAGCAACAAAAGCAGAACAAAAAGCCTGTTTCTTCCTATATAAAAGGAATTTTCTATCTGTCCAGAGTATAAATTCTGGCAATATTGGACAGACTGGTTTATCGGCAGGCTGCAGCTTCTTTATAGGGGAAGCAGCTTTCGAAATTTGAAACAATAGAATGCATGTTCTACGATCTTTCTGTTGTCAGGAATGGAAAACACAGGGCGCATGGAAAAGGGTAACAGCTTTTGCATGTGCCTTTTTGTGTATAGAATTTTTGCATATAAGAAATGAAATTTCCCATACGATGCAAAATACTCTGTGGGGATCCTACTGCGGCAGAGTGGAATTCTAAAAAAAGTATGAAATTCTACTTTCATAAACCTGATATGAAAATGAAAGAAATAACGAGAAAATAAAAGAAAATAAAAGAAAATGGAATATGAACGGCGCTCAGCTGTGTTGCATAATCGACCGAAGAAACATAATATACATATAGTGTTTAGCACTCAGGACAAATGAGTGCTAACAGTAAATACGAAAGTATGAATTTTCATATAAGGAGGCAGTTATCATGAAGTTAGTACCGTTAGGTGACAGAGTTGTATTAAAGCAGCTGGTTGCAGAAGAGACAACCAAATCCGGAATTGTTCTTCCCGGACAGAATAAAGAGAAGCCCCAGCAGGCAGAAGTCATTGCAGTTGGCCCCGGCGGAGTGGTGGACGGCAAAGAAGTGAAAATGGAAGTTAAGGTTGGCGATCAGGTCATTTACTCCAAGTACGCAGGTACTGATGTGAAACTGGATGACGAAGAATATATCGTTGTAAAGCAGTCAGACATTCTGGCAGTAATCGAAGCGTGAGTTTAAACTTGAATTAGGAGGCTGATTTATTATGGCAAAGGAAATTAAATACGGCGCAGAAGCGCGTGCAGCACTGGAAGCCGGCGTTGATAAGCTGGCAAATACCGTCAGAGTAACCCTTGGACCCAAGGGACGTAACGTAGCACTGGATAAATCCTACGGCGCTCCGCTGATCACCAACGATGGTGTGACCATCGCAAAAGAGATCGAGCTGGAAGATGCATTCGAGAACATGGGTGCACAGCTGGTAAAAGAAGTTGCAACAAAGACCAATGACGTTGCAGGTGACGGCACCACAACCGCAACTGTTCTGGCACAGGCAATGATCGGCGCTGGCATGAGCAACCTGGCAGCAGGTGCAAATCCGATCATTTTAAGAAAAGGTATGCAGAAGGCAACCGAGTGTGCCGTAGATTCTATTCAGAAGATGAGCCAGAAGGTCAACGGTAAGAACCACATTGCAAGAGTTGCAGCGATTTCTGCAGCAAGCGATGAAGTTGGTCAGATGGTTGCAGATGCGATGGAAAAGGTTTCCAACGATGGCGTTATTACTATCGAAGAAAGCAAGACCATGAAGACAGAGCTGGATCTGGTAGAAGGTATGCAGTTTGACAGAGGTTATATCTCTGCATACATGGCTACTGATATGGATAAGATGGAAGCAGTTCTGGACAATCCGTATATCCTGATTACCGATAAGAAGATTTCTAACATTCAGGAGATCCTGCCTTTACTGGAGCAGATCGTTCAGTCCGGCGCAAAGCTGCTGATCATCGCTGAGGACGTAGAGGGCGAGGCTCTGACCACCCTGATCGTCAACAAGCTGCGCGGCACTTTCAATGTAGTAGCTGTTAAAGCTCCTGGCTATGGCGACAGAAGAAAGGCTATGCTGGAGGATATTGCAATCCTGACCGGCGGACAGGTGATCAGCTCCGAACTCGGCCTGGAATTAAAAGAGACCACAATGGATATGCTCGGCCGTGCAAAATCTGTTAAGGTTCAGAAAGAGAACACCATCATTGTTGACGGGGAAGGCGACAAGGCTGCAATCGCAGCGAGAGTTGCACAGATCAAGAAGCAGATCGAAGAGACCACTTCTGATTTCGACAGAGAAAAGCTGCAGGAGAGACTTGCCAAGCTGGCTGGCGGCGTAGCAGTGATCCGTGTCGGCGCTGCAACGGAAACCGAGATGAAAGAAGCAAAACTGCGTATGGAAGACGCTCTGGCAGCTACCCGTGCAGCAGTAGAAGAAGGTATCATCGCAGGCGGCGGTTCTGCATATATCCACGCTGCAAAGGATGTAGAAGCTCTGGCAAATACACTGGAAGGCGATGAGAAGACCGGCGCGAAGATTGTACTGAAGGCTCTGGAAGCTCCTCTGTACTATATCGCAGCAAACGCAGGCCTGGAAGGCAGCGTTATCATCAACAAGGTAAAAGAGTCCCCGATCGGCTTCGGTTTCGATGCCCTGAATGAGACTTATGTAAATATGATCGACGCAGGTATTCTGGACCCTGCAAAGGTTACCAGAAGCGCTCTGCAGAACGCAACCAGCGTTGCAAGCACACTGCTGACAACCGAATCCGTTGTTGCAAGCATTAAGGAAGACACTCCTGCAATGCCCGCCGGCGGTGCAGGCGGCATGGGTATGATGTAAGCTGCACAAACTTTTATAAGAAACACAAAAAACTGCTGTCGGCAGGTTTTGCCGGCGGCAGTTTTTTGTGTCCGGAGCTGGTTTGCCCGGTTCGCCCGCGTCATATCATTCGCAAAAAACGCAGCTTCGCTGCTTTTTCGCTGCTGCGCAGCTCCTTTTTGCCCATGAAATGGCGCTCCCTTCGTAGATCTCTACAAGCATCTTTTCATGCAAGCATGAAATCTGCTTGTAGAGATCTATGAGTGAACTGTGTCCTTCATTTTATACAAAGATTTGAGAAATTTGCCTTGTCTCGAATGGGGAAAATGTTATAATTTATCTATCAGACATCGAGAACGAAAACGTGAAAATCAGAAAATGAAAGGAGAAGCAGAATGTCTTATATTGACATCATCAAAGAAAAAGCCAGATCGGACAGAAAGACGATCGTACTTCCGGAGACGAATGACAAGAGAACGCTGATCGCAGCATCCCATATTATCGAAGAGGGGATTGCCAACATTATTATGGTTGGCAATGAAGAAAAGATCATGGATGGTGCAGGATGGCTGGAGGTTGATCTGACCGGTGTGCGCGTGATCGATCCTACGAAATGTGAGAAGCTGGACGAATACGTTCAGTTATTATATGAAACGAGAAAACATAAGGGAATGACGCCCGAAAAGGCACGTCAGATTCTGCTGACCGATAACATGACCTTTGGTGTTATCATGGTAAAAGCAAATGATGCAGACGGAATGGTGGCGGGTGCATGCCATGCAACCGCAGATACCCTGCGTCCGGCGCTGCAGATTTTAAAGACCGCACCCGGTGTAAAGCTGGTATCCGGTTTCTTTATTCTGGATGTACCCAACTGTGAATACGGCGAGCACGGTACGTTCCTGTTTGCAGATTGTGGCCTGAATCAGGATCCGACCGCTGAAGAGCTTGCAGCGATTGCAGACACCAGTGCAAAGAGCTTTAAGACCCTTGTCGGCGCAAAACCGATTATCGCGATGCTGTCCCATTCCACCAAGGGAAGCGCAAAGCATCCTCTGGTAGATAAGGTTGTAAAAGCGGTAGAAATTGCACACGAACAGTATCCCGGACTGACATTGGACGGCGAACTGCAGACTGACGCAGCGATTGTGCCCTCTGTTGCAAAATCCAAAGCGCCTGGCAGCGAAGTTGCAGGTAAGGCAAACGTTCTGATCTTCCCGAACCTGGACTGCGGCAATATCGGCTACAAGCTGGTACAGAGACTGGCAAAGGCGGAAGCCTATGGGCCAATGCTGCAGGGTATCGCAAAGCCCGTAAACGACCTGTCCAGAGGTTGTTCCTGGGAAGACATCGTCGGAGTAGTAGCATTAACTGCTGTTCAGGCACAGCTCATGTAACGCGCGCAAGTGAGTCAGCATGCTTGCATGATTGAAGAACGGCGAAGTTACCGAGTGAGCTATGCTCACGACATAATTGATACAATAGAAAAATAAACGCCGCCCGTATAGGGCGGCATTTGTTTTTTTTGCATCATTAACGAACGGGCAGCCTGCGCAGCAGGAAGTAAAGCGTGCCGGTGCGAGCCCGTGAGTCTAACAGCCTGCTGGGAATAAAATTGTGCAAACCGTCTCGATTTTAGTTGTAAATTGGGATGGTTTTTGTTATTATGGAGAGGTGAGATTCAAATAACACGAACGGGGGTATACAAAAATGAAAATTCTTGTCATAAATTGCGGAAGTTCTTCGCTGAAATTCCAGTTAATCGATTCGGAAACAGAAGAATTGACAGCGAAAGGATTATGTGAGAGAATTGGTATCGCTGGCAGCCGGATCAGCTACACACTGACCGGTCATGAAAAGCGTAAATGGGACGCTCCGATGGCAGATCATAAGGATGCTGTCCGTCTGATGCTGCAGACACTGACGAATCCGGAAGACGGCGCGGTAAAAGAACTATCCGAGATCGGTGCAGTCGGACACCGTGTTGTACACGGCGGCGAGCATTTTTCAGAAGCAACCCTGATTACACCGCAGGTAAAAGAAGCGATTATGGAATGTACCGTACTGGCGCCTCTTCATAATCCGGCGAACCTGCAGGGAATTGAAGATTGTGAGTTACAGCTGCCGGGTGTTCCTCAGGTAGCGGTATTTGATACTGCCTTTCATCAGACGATGGATGAAGAGGCTTATTTATATGCGATTCCTTACCGTTATTACAAACAGTTTGGAATCAGAAGATACGGTTTCCACGGCACGAGCCACCAGTACGTTTCCAGACGTGCGGCGGATATCCTGGGCAAGCCGTATGAATCGTTAAAACTGATTATCTGCCACCTTGGAAACGGTGCGTCCGTATCTGCAATTAAGGACGGCAGATGTGTAGATACCTCCATGGGACTGACTCCGCTGGAAGGTCTGGTTATGGGCACCAGAAGCGGTGATGTAGATCCGGGTGTACTGGAAATGATGGCAGGTAAGGATGGTAAGAACATCCACGAAGTAGTGAGAATTTTGAACAAGGAATCCGGTGTGCTTGGACTTTCAGATGGTTTTTCCTCTGATTTCAGAGATCTGGAAGACGCTTATCTGGAAGGAAATAATCCGGCTGCGACAAGGGCGATCAAAGCGTTTGTCCTTCGGGTTGCAAAATATATCGGTGCATATGCGGCAGAATTAAATGGTGCGGATGCGATCTGCTTTACAGCGGGAATCGGCGAAAACAGCCCGGTTATCCGTGAGCTGATCTGCAGCCCGTATCTGGAACATCTTGGCGTAGAGCTGGATAAGGAAGCCAACAATATCCGGGGCAAGGAGAGAATCGTTTCGACGCCATCTGCAAAGACCAAAGTGCTTGTGATTCCGACAAATGAAGAACTGGAGATTGCCAGACATACCCTTGCGATTGTAAAGGGCAAATAAGGCGTCCAGTCAGAAAATAAAGGACGGGATCAGGAAAAATGTCAGGAATTGAAATCGGAAATTTAGAAAGTTTGCATACCTTAGTATTCAGCAGTCTGGAATTTCTGTTTCGATATCTGCCGCTTTTCCTGATCCTTTTTTATGCGGTTCCGAAGCGGTTTCGGATGTTTGTGCTGTTTGCGTTTAGTTTGATTTTGTATGCCCTCGGAGATCCTGTACATGTGCTGATTTTGCTCGGAATGTCGGTTGTCAACTGGCTGTTCGGGTACGGTCTGGCGACGGAGCCGGATGCAGACGGCAAAAGAATGTCGGGGCTTCATAGAAAAAAGGAGCATCCGGGTGTGAGGGGGCTTCGCAGGAAAACCATAAACTGGAGCGAACTGCAGATTTTCGAGGAAACCGTAGATCAGAGGAAAGAGGAGCCCTATAGAAACACGGCCAGCCCCCAAACTGTCAAGAAACGCAAATTCTGGCTGGCTGTCAGCGTTTTATGCAACGCGTCGCTTCTGATCTTTTTCAAGCTTTCCAATGTGTTCGAGGAAAATATGCTGCTTCCGGTGGGAATTAGTTTTTATACGTTTAAAAGCATTTCCTATTTGATTGATGTGTACAGAAGCGGGCACGCGGAGCGTTCATTTCTCCGGTTTGGCGCATATTTGTGTTGTTTCCCGCAGATCGTTTCGGGACCGATTATGCGATATGGCGAGATGGAACAGGCGCAGCAGTTCGGTGTCTGGAAGGCGGCAAGGGCAGAAGACGGGCTGAAATATATCATTGCCGGACTGGGCATGAAGGTGCTGCTGGCGGATCGGCTGGGCTTTTTGTGGAACGATATCCAGACGATCGGCTTTGAAAGCATTTCGACGCCGCTTGCATGGCTGGGCGCGGCAGCCTATTCGATGGAGCTCTATTTTGATTTCGCGGGGTATTCCCTGATTGCAGTCGGAATCGGCAGGATGATCGGGCTTCCGGTGATCAAAAACTTTGACCAGCCGTATTCGTCCCGCTCTGTCAGCGAATTTTACCGTCGCTGGCACATGACGCTCGGCTCGTGGTTTCGGGACTATCTCTATATCCCGCTGGGAGGCAACCGGAAGGGAACGCTGCGCACGGTATTCAACCTATTGCTCGTATGGGCGGTGACCGGCTTCTGGCATGGCGGCGGACTGCATTTTATCCTGTGGGGGATGATTTTGGGATTACTGGTCGTGATAGAAAAGCTGTGGATCGGAAAATGGCTGAAAAAGAGCAAAATTTTATCCCATGTATATGTACTGTTCGTGATTCCACTGACCTGGATGGTGTTTGCAATTCCGACCCTGCCGGAAATCGGCGTTTATTTCGCACGGCTGTTCCCGTTCTTTGGCGTGGGCAGCGCGGTCAATCCCGGGGATTTCGCAAAAGAACTGACACTGTTTATTCCGGAGCTTGTCGGCGGCATTTTGCTTTGCATCCCGCAGGTTTACCGGTGGTGTGAAAAACACAGGAAAAATGTGATAGTAGTCGCTGCACTGTTTGTTATTTTCTGGTATAGCGTATATCGGATGGCGAATGCGGCGAACAACCCGTTCATGTATGCGAACTTTTAAAAAAGATAGGATTGTGTGCGGGTTCATTGGCGCGGCAGCACCTGCAGAATGGAGAAAATATGAGCTTTTGGAAAAAATGTCCACTGTTGGCCGCAGTGATCGTCAGCGGACTGGTGATAGAGGGAGCCGGGGTTGCCAATGGGGTAAAATCCGGCGAAATAGAAAATCCGGCGAGCTGGAAGCAGCCTGCGTTGGCGTCTGTTTTTATAGATTTAAAACAGGGCGTTTATCCGTGGAGTGACAGGAGCGTACAGACGGCGGCGATGGATGCTGCAGATGTGCAAAAAGACAGAATAACGGAGGAAACCGGCGGGCAGGCGAATGAAGGAAACGGGGGAGAAAAAGCCGGACAGATGGCGAATGCTGACCGGGATGCAGATCATAAAAACGGAACCGGAGACAAAAATGAGGCAGGCGTAAGCGGAAATGCTGTGCCAGGTAAGGCGGCAGAAGCGACGCAGGAAGCAGAGGAGGAGCCGCTCGAATTTACCCATGTGGACAAGGAGTATTTTGCGGACGCCGTGTTTATCGGGGATTCCCGGACACAGGGACTCTACGAGTACAGCAACCTGGCAGATGTGGCGACCTTTTACAGCAAGACATCTCTGACGGTCTATAATTTATTTGAAAAACCGAAGGATTTTATCCGGGAAGGCGATGAAAAGCTGACGCTGGAGCAGGCGCTTTCCAGACACCAGTTCAAAAAAGTCTATCTGATGATCGGCATCAACGAAATGGGCACGGGAACGCCGGAATCATTTTTTGAAGCCTATGCGAGGGCGGTATATAAGATTCGGGAGCTGCAGCCGGACTCGATTATTTTCGTGCAGGGAATCATGCGCGTGGCGGGGCAGAAAAACGCTTCCGATCCAGTATTTAATAATACAAACATCAATATCCGCAATGTGGAAATCGAAACACTCGCAAACGGAAAGGATATTTTTTATATTGACGTCAACGAAGCGGTCTGCGATGAAAACGGCAATTTATACGCAGATTGGACATTCGACCAGATTCACCTGAAAGCGAAATATTATCAGGTCTGGGAGAATTTCTTGATGGAACACGGAATCGTAAAAAAGTAAGCGGAAAGAATTAGTGAAAATTATCTTGACAAAGGCAAAAGGCGTCTGTATAATCGTATGAGTATGGACGAAGTCCGTTTGGATTTTGCCATGTCGTTAGGAGTATACTATGTTAGTGAATGTGACAGATGTTTTTACATCCGAAGGCAAAGTTCTTACGCAGGAGTTTGCGTGGGAGACTGCAGAGATTACACATGATGGAAGCTCTTATCCGGTAAAGAGCAGCAGCAAGCTTTTGCTGAAGCTGACGAATACCGCGCAGGGCGAAGCACTTGTGGAAGCAAAGCTGCAGTTTGTGGCAGGAATTCCCTGTGACAGATGCCTGGAAGAAGTAGAAGTTCCGTTTGATCTTTCCATCGTACAGAAGCTGGTGGCACCTGACCGTGCTGATCAGGATGCTTTGGAAGAGCAGGAAGCTTTTATGGAAGGTTACTCGCTGAATATAGATAGTCTGATCGATAATGAGATTACGACAAGCTGGCCTATGAAGGTGTTGTGCAGACCAGACTGCAAGGGACTGTGTCCTGTCTGCGGGAAGGATTTGAACACGGGAGCATGCGGCTGCGATACTTTTGTTCCCGATCCGAGGATGGCGGCAATCATGGATGTCTTTAACGCGAATAAGGAGGTGTAACGATGTCTATCTGTCCTAAGAATAAGTCTTCCAAGTCCAGAAGAGATAAGAGACGGGCAAATTGGAAAATGAGCGCACCCACTCTGGTGAAGTGCAGCAAATGCGGCGCACTGATGATGCCTCACAGAGTCTGCAAGGCCTGCGGTTCTTACAACAAGCGCGAAATCGTTAAGGTTGAGGCTTAAACAATAGAATCACACTCTGTGAGATTCTATTGTCATGAACAATAGAATACACAATCTGCGAGTATTTTATTGTTATGAATAACAGACGAGCAAACAAAAGGGCTTCCGGAATTTTTCGGGAGCCTCATTTTTTTGCCCGAAACCGTCAGGAAAATTGACTTTTCTACGGTATTTTAGTATAGTAAAAGATGCTATAGTTCGCCCACGCCATTTGTAAAAAGGCACGAACGAACTGTAACAAAAACAAGAAAGGGCAGGTGCTTTAAGATGGCAGAGCTGGTCAGAGTTGCTGTGGACGCGATGGGCGGAGACAACGCGCCGACAGAGATTATAAAAGGTGTTGTAGAGGCAGTTCATGCAGATGAACGCGTGAAGGTTTTTCTGGTAGGACAGGAGGACGTTGTGAAAAAGGAACTCGCAGCCTATTCCTATCCGGCAGAGCGGATTGAAGTCGTACACGCTTCCGAAGTGATCGAGACGGGCGAACCTCCGGTCAATGCGATCCGCGGCAAAAAGGATTCCTCCATTGTAAAAGGTTTAGGTCTGGTGAAAAACGGCGAATGCGACGCGTTTGTATCTGCGGGAAGCACCGGCGCGGTTTTAGTTGGCGGACAGGTGTTAGTCGGCAGGGCAAAGGGCGTGGAGCGTCCGCCTCTGGCTCCGCTTATCCCGACAGAAAATGGCTGCTCTTTGCTGATTGACTGTGGCGCAAACGTGGATGCAAGACCTTCCCAGTTGGTGCAGTTTGCAAGAATGGGGTCGATCTACATGGAAAATGTCATGGGAGTAAAGAACCCGACAGTTGCCATCGTCAATATCGGTGTGGAAGAAGAAAAAGGCAATGCGCTGGTAAAAGAAACCTATCCGATGCTGAAAGAATGCAAAGATATCAATTTTATCGGAAGTATCGAAGCACGTGATATCCCGGCAGGAAAGGCAGACGTCGTTGTGTGTGAAGCGTTTGTCGGTAATGTAATCCTGAAATTATACGAGGGTGTCGGCGCAACCCTGATCAAAAAAGTAAAGGGCGGCATGATGACAAACCTGCGTTCAAAGATTGGCGCACTTTTGGTAAAACCTGCACTGAAGCAGACCCTAAAGGCATTTGATCTGGAAGAGTATGGCGGCGCGCCGCTGCTTGGCTTGAAGGGACTTGTTGTAAAGACCCACGGAAGCTCCAAATCAGTAGAAATTAAAAATACGATTCTGCAGTGCATCACGTTCCAGGAGCAGAATGTTGTTGGGAAAATTACAGCCAGCATTGCAGCTGCAAAGGAAGAAGGATAAGGGGTATGGAGTTTGAAAAGCTGAAACAGATCGTGGCAGAGATTTTGAGCGTAGATCCGCGGGAACTGACGGAGGAGACGAATTTTATCGACGATCTGTGTGCGGATTCCCTGGATCTTTACCAGGTCATTCAGGAAATTGAAGAGACGTTTGAAATTGCAATACCAGAAGAAGAGGCAGAAAAGATCAAAACCGTCGGAGAAGCGGTAGAGCTGATCAGAAAGACAAGGAACGAGTGAACAATATGACTGAGGAATATACGATAGGTGAGCTGGAAAAAAAGATTGGATATCAGTTCCGGGATAAGAGTCTGTTAAAACAGGCTCTTACTCACAGCTCTTTTGCCAATGAACAGAGAATCAATAAATTAAAGGACTACGAGCGGCTGGAGTTTTTGGGAGATGCTGTGCTGGAGCTGATTTCCAGCGATTTTCTTTTCCATGAGAATCCGCAGATGCCGGAAGGAAAGCTTACGAAGCTGCGTTCCTCGATGGTCTGTGAGCCAGCGCTTGCGTACTGCGCACGGGATATCGAGCTGGGACGCTACATGTTGCTTGGAAAAGGCGAGGAGGCGACCGGTGGACGCAACCGCGATTCGATTACCTCGGACGTGATGGAGGCAGTGATCGGCGCACTGTATTTGGACGGCGGTTTTGACGCGGCACATGATTTTATCCACCGATTCATTTTATCCGATCTGGAAAATAAAATTCTGTTCTATGACAGCAAGACGGTGCTGCAGGAAATTCTGCAGGCAGAAGGCGATGGAGAGTTTTCTTACGAACTCAAAGGAGAAGAAGGACCGGATCACAACAAATCGTTCTGGGTTGATGCAGTCAGAAACGGGGAAGTGATCGGCAGCGGACATGGCCGTACCAAAAAGGCGGCGGAGCAGCAGGCGGCTTATGAAGCAATCCTGAAGCTTCGAAAGCGCTAAGGAGCCTATAATATATGTATTTAAAGAGTATAGAAGTACACGGGTTTAAATCCTTTGCCAATAAAATCCTGTTTCAGTTCCACAACGGAATCACCGGTATTGTCGGACCAAACGGCAGCGGAAAGAGTAATGTTGCAGACGCCGTGCGCTGGGTGCTGGGCGAGCAGCGAATCAAGCAGCTGCGCGGCGCAACGATGCAGGACGTTATTTTTTCCGGTACCGAATTGAGAAAACCGCTGGGCTATGCCTATGTGGCGATTACGCTGGATAACAGCGACCATCAGCTGGCAATTGACTATGATGAAGTGACGGTGGCGAGACGCCTGTACCGTTCCGGCGAAAGCGAATATCTGATCAACGGGACATCGTGTCGTTTAAAAGACGTCAACGAGCTGTTTTACGACACCGGTATCGGGAAAGAAGGCTATTCGATCATCGGACAGGGTCAGATCGACAAGATCCTGAGCGGGCGCCCGGAAGAGCGCCGCGAGCTGTTCGATGAAGCTGCAGGAATCGTAAAATACAAGCGCCGCAAGGACGCATCCGTAAAAAAACTGGAATCCGAGCAGCAGAACCTCGTGCGTGTCAACGATATTTTGTCCGAGCTGGAAAAACAGGTCGAACCGTTGGGCAAACAGGCGGAAAAGGCAAGGGTTTATTTAAAACACCGGGAAACGTTGAAAGCGCTGGACGTTAACGTATTTTTGCTGGAAAGTGAAAAGACGCGGGCACAGCTTTCCGATACGGAAGAAAAATACCGGATTGCGGACGGAGATTTCAAGGATACGACGACCCGGTATGAGGGCATTAAGGAAGAATATGACCGGATTGCAACGCAGATCGAGGCGCTGGAACGGCAGATGGAGCAGGCGCGGGCACAGCTGACAGATACGTCCGTCCTGCGTGGAAAGCTGGAGGGTGAAATTGCCGTTCTGCAGGAAAAAATCCGTTCCATCCGGGGCAATGAAGCGCATTTGCAGAGCAGAAAAGAGACACTGCGCAAGGAGATTGACGCACGAAACGCCGACAAAGAAAAGCTGCTGCAGCAGCGAAACGAGATTCAAAAACGGCTCGAAAAGCTGCAGGAAGAGCGCAACGGCGCTGCAGCAGAACTGGAAATCATCCAGAGCCGGGTTGCAGGTTTAAACCAGTCGATCGAAGATGCCAAAAACGCGATTATCGATGCGCTGAATGATCGTGCGGCGATCAAGACGAAGATGGGACGCCAGGATACGATGCTGGAACAGGCGCAGATTCGGAGGGCAGAGTTGAATTCCCGCCTGCTGCGCGTCAAGTCCGACGAGGTACAGCAGGAAGAGAGTATCAAAAGTCTGGAAGAAGCCTTTAACACAGTGACGCAGGAAATCGCGTCGAGGAAGGAAGCTCAGACGGTGATGGAGGCGAAGTTAAACGAATTTCGGGAGACGATCGCCAAAATGGATCAGGCGTTGCGGGATGCACAGGTGCAGTATCATCAGGATAAAACAAGACTGGAAGCGGTCAGCAACCTGACGGAGCGCTATGAGGGCTACGGTGGAAGCATCCGCCGCGTCATGGAGCAGAAAGATAAAAATCCCGGCATTATCGGTGTTGTGGCGGACATCATTAAAGTAGAGAAAAAATATGAAACTGCGATTGAGACGGCTCTTGGCGGCAGCATCCAGAATATCGTAACGGATAACGAAGAGACCGCCAAAGGGATGATTTCGTTTTTAAAGCAGACCAAAAGCGGACGCGCGACGTTTTTGCCGTTAAACAGCATCAAAAACGCACAGGAATTTCGGCAGAAAGAAGCCTTAAAGGAGCCTGGGGTTTTAGGACTTGCGCATACTCTGGTACATACGGATGAAAAATGCAGCGATGTCGCAAAATCGCTGCTCGGCAGAATCGTAGTCGTCGATCACGTCGATCATGCAACGCAGCTTGCCCGGAAATTCAAGTACTCGCTGCGGATTGTGACGCTGGAGGGCGAATCCTTATCCCCCGGCGGTTCGATCAGCGGCGGCGCATTTAAAAACAGCAGCAACCTGCTGGGACGCAGACGCGAGATGGAAGAGCTGGAATGGAAGGTAAAGGAGCATGCCAAAGCGGTAGATGAACTGCTCGTTTCGATCGAAGACCTCAAAAAAGACCGGAACGAATGCCGGACAGAGCTGGAAAAGAGCCGCGCTGCGCTGCAAAACGCCTTTATCCGCCAGAATACTGCCCGCCTGAATATAGAAGCGGCGCAGGAGAAAAAGGATCAGACGAAAGCTGGCGTCGAAGACCTTAAAAAAGAAGAGATCGAGATCGAAACCCAGGTGCTGCAGATCCGAAAAGAAAAGGAAGAGACAAAGCAGGAGCTGGAACGTTCCGAGGCTCTGGAGGGCGAGAAAAACGAACAGATCGAGGGCTTTACGAAGGATCTGGAAGAGGCGCGCAGGCAGGAAGCTGCGCAGACCGCTGTATTGAATGAAAAAGAACTGGATGTAGAAAAAATCCGGCAGCAGTTCGGATTTTATCAGGCAAATGAAGACCGTATCGCCGGAGAAATCGCACGATATGAGGGCGAGCTGGAAGAGGTCAAAAAGAGCCTGACAGACGGCGTGGCAGACGCCGCCGGGAAAGAAGAAAGCATCAAAAGGCTGCAGGAGACCATCGAATCCTCCAAAACGACGCAGTCGGATACGCAGGATAAGCTGAATGCAGACAGTAAAAAGCGGGAAGAACTTACAGAACGGCAGAAAGGCTTCTTCACGGAGCGCGAAGAGCTGTCCGCACGGATGAGCGCGCTGGACAAAGAGGTTTACCGCTTAAATGCCCAGAAGGAAAAGCTGGAGGAGTCCATGGAGAATCAGGTCAACTACATGTGGAATGAGTATGAACTGACCCTCCGGGATGCAGCGCAGCTTCGGGATGAGACGATGAACGACCTCGCTGAGATGAAAAAGCAGACGCAGACGATCAAGGAAGCGATCCGCAGACTGGGCGATGTCAATGTTAACGCCATCGAAGATTATAAAAATCTGATGGAGCGTTACACGTTTTTGAAGGCACAGCACGACGATCTGGTGGAAGCGGAGAAAACGCTGGAACGCATCATCGTCGAGCTGGATGAGGCGATGCGAAGGCAGTTTAAGGAGAAGTTTGCAGAGATCAGTAAGGAGTTCGACAAGGTATTTAAAGAGCTTTTCGGCGGCGGCAAGGGTACGCTGGAGCTGATGGAGGACGAGGATATCCTGGAAGCAGGCATCCGGATTATCGCACAGCCGCCCGGTAAGAAGCTGCAGAACATGATGCAGCTTTCCGGTGGGGAAAAGGCGCTGACGGCAATTGCGCTATTATTTGCCATCCAGAACTTAAAACCGTCACCGTTCTGTCTGCTGGACGAAATCGAGGCGGCGCTGGACGACAGCAACGTCGGAAGATTTGCCAACTACCTGCATAAGCTGACCGCCCATACACAGTTTATCGTCATTACCCACAGACGCGGCACGATGGAAGCGGCGGACCGGCTTTACGGTATCACGATGCAGGAAAAAGGTATATCGACGCTTGTAAGCGTCAACCTGATAGATAAAGATCTGACCTGATGGTAATCAGGATCAAAAGGAGGTAAGCGGATGGCAGAAGAAAAGAAAAGCTTTTTTGCCAGATTGCGGGAGGGACTGACCAAGACCCGCAACAATATTGTCAAAGGATTTGACTCCGTTTTTTCCGGATATTCCGTCATTGACGACGAATTTTATGAAGACCTGGAAGAGACGATGATTATGGGCGACCTGGGCGGTCGGGCGACAGAAGAGATTCTGGACCGATTAAAAGAACAGGTCAATGACCAGGGAATCTGTGATCCGCAGGACTGCCGGGAGATCTTAATCGACAGCATCCGGGAGCAGATGCATGTCGGCAAGACAGCTTATGATTTTGAAAAAGAGCAGTCCGTCGTCATGGTGATCGGCGTAAACGGTGTCGGCAAGACGACTTCGATTGGAAAACTCGCTTCCAAGTTAAAGAAGCAGGGACGCAAGGTCTTAATCGCGGCGGCGGATACGTTCCGTGCGGCAGCTGGCGATCAGCTGGAGGAATGGGCGAACCGCGCAGGTGTCGATATGATCGGCGGCGTAGAGGGCTCTGATCCGGCGAGCGTTATTTACGACGCGGTCAATGCGGCAAAAGCACGTCATGTGGACGTTCTTTTATGCGATACGGCGGGACGTCTCCACAATAAGAAAAACCTGATGGAAGAACTGCGCAAGATGAACCGGATTATCGACCGGGAATTTCCTGGTGTCCATCGGGAAAATCTGGTCGTACTGGACGGCACGACCGGACAGAACGCGCTGGTACAGGCGCGGGAATTTGCGCAGGTTATGGATCTGACCGGTATTATCCTGACCAAAATGGATGGAACCGCCAAGGGCGGTATTGCGGTAGCAATTCAGTCGGAACTGCACGTACCGGTAAAATATATCGGTGTCGGGGAGAAAATCGAGGATCTGCAGAAGTTTGATCCGGATCAGTTTGTGAATGCACTGTTTGATACAGAGAAGGATGAGGTTTACTAAAATGGAAGAAGAAAAGATGCTGACATTGGAAAAATTTGAAGAGGCTTCCGAAGTAGTGCGCAGAGTAACGCTGGAGACAAAACTTGTATACAGTGATTATTTCAGCCAGCAGACCGGTGCAAAGGTATTTTTTAAGCCGGAAAACCTGCAGTTCACCGGTGCATACAAGGTAAGAGGCGCTTATTATAAGATGAGCACTCTGACCGAGGAAGAGCGTGCAAAAGGCGTTATCACCGCCTCTGCGGGCAACCATGCGCAGGGCGTTGCTTATGCTGCAAAGTGTTATGGCGCGAAAGCTACAATTGTAATGCCGACAACCACGCCTCTGATCAAGGTAAACCGTACCAAAGGATACGGCGCAGAAGTTGTACTTTACGGAGATGTATATGATGAAGCATGCGCAAAGGCTTACGAGCTGGCGGAAGAGCATGGATATACTTTCGTACATCCCTTCGATGACCTTACCGTTGCAACAGGTCAGGGAACCATTGCGATGGAAATCGTCAAAGAGCTTCCCCTTGTGGATTATATCCTCGTTCCCATCGGCGGCGGCGGACTGGCAACCGGCGTTTCCACGCTGGCGAAGCTGTTAAATCCGAAGATCAAGGTGATCGGCGTAGAGCCTGCAAATGCAAACTGCATGCAGGAATCCATCAAAAACGGCAAGGTGACGACGCTTCCTTCTGTCAACACGATTGCAGACGGCACCGCAGTAAAGACGCCCGGCACGAAAATTTTCCCGTATATCCAGAAGAATCTTGACGATATCATTACAGTAGAGGATGCCGAGCTTGTCGGTGCATTTCTGGATATGGTTGAAAATCATAAGCTGATCGTGGAAAACTCCGGTCTGCTGACCGTTGCAGCGTTAAAGCACCTCGACCTGAAAGGCAAGAAGGTCGTTTCGATCTTAAGCGGCGGCAACATGGACGTGATCACCATGTCCTCTGTCGTACAGCAGGGTCTGATTTTAAGAGACCGTATCTTCACGGTTTCCGTTCTGCTTCCGGACAAGCCGGGCGAACTGAGCAAGGTAGCTGCTGTTGTTGCAAAAGAGCACGGCAACGTTATCAAGCTGTCCCACAACCAGTTTGTTTCCATTAACAGAAGCGCTGCAGTAGAGCTGCGTATTACGATGGAGAGCTTTGGTACAGAGCATAAGCAGGAAATCATTTCTGCACTGGAAAAAGAGGGGTATCGTCCGAAGGTTGTACAGACAAATATGTAACGGATTTAAAAGGCAGCAGTATAAAGGAAAAACAATAGAATGCACGCTCTGCGAGCATTCTATTGTCATGAATAACGAGCCATCCGAAACGGATTGAACTGTTTTGGATGGCTCGTTTTGACTTATTGCAGCTTAACAAAACGATTATAAATCGGTTCTGTGACGGCATAGTTTAAGGCACGAACCAGAACTTGCATCACCACTGTGAACGGATAAATGCTTTTAATTCCTCAGCTTGTTTGTTTAAAACTTCCTGATCCCGCTGTTGCGGCGCTTTTGTGTCGAGATGTACTTTTCCGAGTGCATGGAACAGGACAAAATCGGAAAGTGCAGTCTGATAACGGTGCAGTGTTTCCTGATAATTCGGCTCTTTGGAGACATCATGCAGTTCGAAAGGATCTTTTTTCAGGTCATAAAAGGCACAGTCCTGCATACTGCCGTAGACCAGAAGCTTGTAGGAATCCGAACGGAGCATGTAGCCGATCTTCGGATTCGTCTGGCTGCCAAACTGCAGCTCGGAAAAAACAAACTGTCTGTGGTCGTTTCCAAGCAGAGAACGTCCCTGCATGGTAGGAGGGATTGGCTGCCCGCAGAGTTCAAGGACAGTCGGCGCTACGTCGATATTTTCAGAGAGGAAGGAATCCGTCTGTCCGGCGGCCTGCTGTCCGGGATATTTGACAATCAGGGGAATTTTGATAAGCGGATCGTAGAGATGCCGGCCTTTTAACATCATATGATGATAGCTCATGTAGTCTCCGTGATCACTGGTAAAAACGATCATGGTATTGTCATAAAGCCCTTTATCCTTCAGCTTTTGCAGGATGGCACCAATTCCGTTGTCGATTTCGGAAATCATACCGTAATAGGAAGCCATCATTGCCCGGATATCCTTCTCATCTATGTTATCGGGGTGGATCGGAGAACCGCCGAAATTGGAATCGAAGGGGAGCGGCTGATCGGTATAGCCAGGCAGCAGATGCAGGAAGTTCGGATCGTACATCGTACTGTAGGGTGCAGGCGGATCAAAGGGGTGGTGCGGGCTGATGTAGCCGACCATCATACAGAAGGGCTGATCGCAATTTTGCTGATCAAGGCGATCAAGGGCACGCTGTGTGATCCATTCGCTGGAATAAAACGGAAGATCGAGGTCAGACTGACAGCATTGGCAGTCGTCGAATCTGTGATTCACTGGCGGAAGATGGAATAGACCGGATTCGTAGTGCAGATCAAAACGGTCGATTTTATTGTGCTCCATCAGGAAATGATGATAATCGTCCTCGAAGCGTCCGCAGCCGTTTTGCTCTGCCAGCTCAAGATCGGAAAATCCGATGTCCAGATAAGAGGGAGTCATGTGCATTTTTCCGACTGCGGTGGTTTGGTATCCGTTTTCACGCAGGAGCTTTGGAAAAGTCGGATAGCCGGAGGGCAATGTACAATGGTTGTCCCATGCAGCATGTTGGTGCACATACAGACTGCTGAATAACGAATAGCGGGATGGGGTACAGACCGGATAAACCGTATAATGATTCTGATAGGTTACGCCGTCTGCGGCCAGAGCGTCGATGTTGGGTGTCTGGATATCCGGGTTGCCGTAACAGCCCAGACAGTCCTGACGCAGCTCGTCGAGATGAAGGATCAGGATGTTTGGTTGGTTCATGTAAGTGTCCTTTCCGGAGGCATGGGATTCCTGACGGCAGGATCATTTTATGGTTCTGCTGAAAGGGGGTACCTCACGAATACGCATATCGGTTTGATAATATAATCCATGATAATGCAAAGAAAGGTTTTTTAAAATGGATTTTCCTGTCCGATGCGAGGTTTTAGTAGTCAGACAGCACGAACTGTGGTAAGATAGAGCAAGCAACAGAAAGGATGGTAGCAAGCATGCTGGAATTTAAATATGATACACAGCTCCTAATAGAAGGAGAAAATCTGGATGAGGATGAAATCAGCGAATATTTCACTGAGCATTTCAAGGGAGACTGCCTGCTGGCGGTCGGCGACGATGAGCTGATCAAAATCCATTTCCATACCAATGAGCCCTGGAAAGTGCTGGAATACTGCGCATCCCTCGGCGAGATTTACGACATTGTAGTAGAAGATATGGATCGTCAGTCCAGAGGTCTGAAGGGCTGAGAAGAAAGAGAGAATTGTCCGTTTTTGGTAAAAAACGGACAATTTTTTTGTGAAAAATATTCCTTGCGCCCACTCCCGAATCTGATATATTGGTAATGGAAGGCATTTCACACAACAACCGAAAAGGAGAGGGACATGAAGAGTTGTATCAGTACTTACAGCTTTGAAAGGCTGTATCAGGACGGGGAATTTACACGCTTTAATGCCATCGACAAGACAAAGGAATATGGCTGCCAGGGGGTAGAGCTGGTGTTGAATGACGAAACACCGGACAGCAGCACACCTATGGAGTATGCGAAGGCATTGTGTGCGCATGCAAAGGAGCAGGGACTGGAGGTTCCAATCTACACGACGGGAGCGAATTTTTTTGTGAAGGAGCCGGAAAAGGAGCTGGAACGGCTCTGCAGGCATATCGACATTGCGGCAGAATGCAAGATCCCGTTGCTGCGCCATGACGTCGCATGGGGCTATTACGAGGGATATACGGGGATCAAAAGCTACAAAAAGGTCATCGAAGCGGTGGCACCGTTTGTGCGTCAGGCAGCAGAATATGCCAGGGAGCGCGGTGTGAAGACCTGCAGCGAAAACCACGGCTATCTGTTACAGGACAGTGCGAGAATGCTCGAGCTGTTTGCGGCGGTTGATCATCCCAATTACGGATTTCTGTGCGATATGGGCAATTTCACTGTAGTGGATGAGGACTGTGCGACTGCTGTGTCTGCACTTTCAGATCATATCGTGCATGTACATGCAAAGGATATGCTGGTGCGCTCCGGCATGAATTTTGACCCGGGCAGAGGCTATAACCTTTCCAGAGGCGGCAATTACTGGCGCGGCACGATTTTCGGACATGGAAATGTGCCGACGTTCCAGATTCTTTCCGCAATCCGCAAATCCGGCTACGACGGCTATGTTTCTCTGGAGTTTGAAGGAATGGAGCCCGTTCTGGAGGGCGTTGAGATCGGAACACAAAATCTGCAGCATATGATCGAAGTAGTAGGAAAAATGAGATAATACAGGGGAAATCATGTTGACAGGCGGCTTTTGAGACTGCCATCAACATCAAAAGAAGGGGAAATGAATATGAAAAAAGTAACAGTAGGCATTATTGGCTGCGGAACGATCGCGAACGGCGCACATATCCCGGCTTATATGAAAAATGAAGATGTGGAAATCAAATATTTCTGCGATATTATCCCGGAGCGCGCAAAAGAGGCGGTAGAGAAGTACGGCTGCGGAATCGCAGTGGAAGATTATCATGACGTACTGACTGACCCGGAGGTAGAAGCGGTGTCCGTCTGCACGCCAAACAAGATGCATGCGACGATCGCAATCGACGCAATGCGCGCAGGCAAGCATGTGTTGTGCGAAAAACCGGCTGCAAGAACCTATGCGGAAGCACTGGAAATGCAGAAGGTGCAGCATGAAACGGGAATGACGTTAAATATCGGTGTTGTAAATCGTTTTAATGACATGGTGAATCTGATCCGTAATTATATTCAGGAGGGCCGTCTGGGAGAAATTTACCATGTTTATATCAGCTTCCGGGCATTCCGTTCCATTCCGGGATTGGGCGGCGCATTTACGACAAAGGAAATCGCAGGCGGCGGCTCCCTGATCGACTGGGGAGTACATTACCTTGACCTTGTGATGTATTGTTTAAACGATCCTAAACCGCTGACCGTATCCGGCGAGACGTTTTGCAAGCTTGGCAAGGACATGGAAGGTTATGTATACCGGGATATGTGGGCAGGCCCTCCCCAGTATGATGGCGTTTACGATGTGGACGATTCTGTGACGGCGCTGATCCGTACGGAAGGACCGGTCTTTACCGTAACCGGCGCATGGGCACAGAATATCGATGAGGACGACAAATATATTGACTTTATGGGTGATAAGGGAGGCATCCGCTTACAGTACGGCGGCGACTTTACCCTGTATACCGTAGAGCATGGCGCGTTGGTAAAATATACGCCCGAATTACAGACGAAAAACATGTTTGAGACAGAGATCAATTCGTTTGTCCGCTGCGTGCGCACCGGCGAGAAGCTGCCGTCGCATATCGACACCGCTGTGCTGACCTCGCAGATCATGCAGGCAATTTACGATTCCGCAGAGACGCATCGGGAAGTGGTGCTGTAAAAACAACGACGCCGGGCAGGTAAAACTGACCTGCCCGGTTTGTATAGGAGGGACAGGTATATGTATGATTTTTCTATCGGCGTAATGCTTGAGTCTTTTAAGCTTCCAATTCCGGAGGCAATCAAAAAAGCAAAGGAGCTAGGCGCAGAGGGCATTCAGGTTTATGCAACCTATGGAGAGCTTTCTCCCCACAATTTGGTCGGCGCAAAGCGAAAAGAATTTCTGGACATGGTTAAGTCCAACGGACTTGTGATTTCCGCTTTATGCGGCGATCTCGGAAAAGGCTTCCACGATCCTGCAAAGAATCCGGAGCTGATCGAGGAGTCGAAGCGGATCTTAGACCTTGCAAAGGAGCTGGAAACCAACGTTGTGACAACTCATATCGGTGTTGTTCCGTCTGATCCGGCGAATGAACGCTATCAGATCATGCAGGAGGCATGCTTTAAGCTGGCACAGTACGCAGATTCTCTGGATGCACATTTTGCAATTGAAACAGGACCGGAAGAGTCTGCAGTTCTGAAAAAGTTCCTGGATGGTCTGCATTCCACCGGAGTTGCAGTCAATATGGATCCTGCAAACCTGGTTATGGTGACAGGAGATGATCCGGTTCAGGCAGTGTATACGCTGAAGGATTACATCGTCCATACCCATGCAAAGGACGGCAGACGCAATTATTACAGAGCTCCCGAAGAGGTTTATGGACTGGTAGAGGCAGAGATGCTGGCAAGCCCGTCCTTTACAGAGTTGCCTCTCGGAACCGGAAATGTGGACTTTCCAGCATACTTAAAAGCTCTGGATGAAATCGGCTATCACGGCTTTTTGACAGTGGAAAGAGAAGTGGGAGATACGCCGGAAAAGGATATTCGGACGGCAGTAGAGTTTTTGCAGAAGCTGATCCGGTAAATAACAGATAACAGAAAGAAATGTCCAAAAGGCGAAGACATGGCAGAAGCTGTGACTTCGCTTTTTTGATTGTGAGTATGGCTGCGCATGTATTTTACTGCTTTTGTCAGGTATATTTTCGAAAAGGATATAAGTTAAAAAAAAGACAACACGAATCATAAAATTAGACATTGTTTTCCAAAATGTAATCAGATACAATGACCTTACAATAGTTGTGCACAAACGATTGAGGGAAAATAAAAGATGTATTGTACAAAATGACGGCACTTAAAATGCTGTCGGAGGGTGTGAAAAATAGGAGGTTTGTTTATGAGATTGAAAAAGGCACTGGCTCTCACATTGACAGCTGCAATGACGATTGGAACACTGGCCGGCTGTGGCAGTTCTTCCAAAACAGCAGAGACAACCGTAAAAGAGACAACGCAGGAAGCAAAATCAGAAAGCACGGAAGCAACCGAAACAGAAGGTTCTGCTGCGAAATCTCTGGCAGACTATGATAAAGTAGATGCCTTTAATGCTTATATGATGGGTGCCGGGATCACGGACGATGAGTTCAACAATCTGGAACAGGCGAAGCTGTTTGAAGAAAATACCGGATACAAGGTAAACTATACACAGATTCCGGACACAGATACACAGACAGCGATTCAGAATGCATTTATGCTGAAAGAAGACTTCCAGTATATGCTGGTAAACAAGGATACGTTCTTTATGTTGTTGGCAGCAGGGGCTCTGGCACCGATCACAGAGTACGTAGAGGGATCGGAATATCTGAAAGACCAGATTTCCGAGGTTGGCTGGGATCTGGTGACAAAGGATGGAGAAATCTATGGTGTCCCGCAGCGTGCAGCAAAGAATTGTACTGCATTAGGACTGGCTTATCGTGCAGACTGGTTAAAGGATTACAATGAAGCAAATCCGGAGGATCAGATTGACGCTCCGTCTGAAGAAAATGGCTATTCTATGTGCGTATCGGATTTCAGAAAGATGCTGGAATACTTCAACACCAGAGTGGCCAAAGGCGGTCATGCAATGGGAATCGGCAATGGCGCTGCCTGCCTGACAGAGATTCTTCCTGCATTTGGTGTTTATCAGAAATGGATGGAAGTAGACGGAACGGTACAGTTTATGACAGAACAGCCCGGCTTTGAAGAATATGCAGAATATATGACAGGCCTGTATGACGATGGACTGATTTATTATCAGGCAACCTCCAACGATACCGGAGTGATCGCAGCGTTCCAGTCAGAGATGGCAGGCGTTGTAGAAGCGGCACATTGGGAAGCGTACACTCTGGAAACTGTAAGCGCACCGGAGGGAGAAGATCTTTCTCAGTACACAGATGATAATATTGGCTATATTTCTGCACTGGTTCCGGATGACAGCAAGGGCGATACAAGTGCAGTCAGAGTTTGGAGCGGACAGGGGTATAACAATATCTGCGTATTGCCTTCTTATAATACGGCAGAGCAGAGTGCAGCTGTTGTAGACTGGATGGATAAAAAGCTGGAGCCGGAGCTGTATCGTGAAAGCGTTATTGGCGTAGAGGGTGAAACCTATACGGTAGAGAATGGAGAATACTATCCGATTCTTCCTGCATTCAATGACAGAATGGGCTATGCAGATAAGCTGATCAGCGGCAACAGAGAAGAGGATAATTCGAAGTACTGGCTGGCAAGAACCAGAAAGACTGCAGCTCAGGATAAGCTGTTCCGTACGATCAACTATAATGTTGACAATACAGGTATCAAGAATCCTGTTGATATGATGAGTACAAACGATGCCTATGACAATTATTTCAGTAAGGCAAATACAGATGTGTCGGATCAGCTGGTTTTAATGCTGTTTAACAGTGCAGAGGCATTTGATCTTCAGAAAGTACATGCTGTATGGGTGGCAGACAGCGGAGATGACATCACGAATTCTATTACAGAATGGTACAACGGTTGGGGCAGCAAAGATATTTATAATGAAGTAAAGGCAAGATAACAAAAAGAAGCATTGAGCGTGCCATCCGGACGGTTCTTGGACGGTCTTTGGACAAAACCGCCCGGATGGCACAGAATTATCTAAGCGGAGGCACCTATGGCAGGAGAAAGAAAGAAAAAGCAGAGCCTCGGGCAACAGTTAAAGAAAGAGGGAAAACTTTATCTGTTCTTTGTCCCGTCAGCTCTTTTACTGATCCTATTCAGCTATATCCCGATGACGGGGCTAATCATGGCGTTTAAAGAAAATCCGAATATTTTAGGCGCACCATCTGTCATTCAGGGAATTTTGGATGCAAAATGGGTGGGACTGGATAACTTTAAAAAAATCTTTACCAATGTAGAAATTTTAAAAGCACTGCGTAATACACTGATCATCAGCTTGGAAAAGACGGTTTTTATCTTCCCGATTCCAATCGCTATCGCACTTTTGATGAATGAATTACAGGGAAAGATCGTAAAAAAGACACTGCGTTTTACGATGTATCTTCCCTATTTTCTATCCTGGGTAACGGTTGCCGGTATCTGTGCGACGCTTTTGAATAAGGATACCGGCATGATCAATAATATCCTAGAGTACTTTGGACACGAGAGAGTTGCCTTTACCACAAGCAATACAACGATTCGCCCTGTTCTGGTTATCACACAGGGCTGGAAATGGATCGGTTACAGCACAGTAATCTATCTTTCTGCCATCACAGCGCTGGATACAGACCTTTTGGAAGCTGCAAAAATCGATGGGGCTACGAAGCTGCAAAGAATCTGGCATGTGACACTGCCGGGAATATTGCCGATCATTGCCATCAATTTTGTGTTGAGGATGGGAAGCGTTCTGGATGCCGGATTTGAGCAGATTTTCATCATGTATTCTCCCTATATCAAAGAGAATGCGGACATTCTGGGAACCTATACGTATCGCCTGATCCGGGAGGCAAGCCTTTTGCCGCAGTATGCGCTGTCTACTGCAGTAGGTCTGTTTAACGGTGTGGTATCTATGGTTCTGGTTCTTTTGACAAACTGGTTTGCAAAAAAATATTTAAAAACAGGACTTTGGTGAGAAAGGAGAGAGCAGGATGAAAGAAGATACTCATAGCGGATCGGCCAGAATTGTGATGTTGCTTTGCTGGATACTCTCTCTGGCGGTTTTAGTGATCGAGGCTGTAGATGGACGCCTCGACAGCACAAAGGAGCTGGACACTGTATTCTTACTTTTGTGGGTGATACTGGAAGCAGAAAGCATTCTGAAGCTGAAAAAGAAAATAGCGAAAAAAGGATTTCGAGAAACCTTTAAATTTAACGGAGCAGAGATGCTCTGGGTGATTTTGGCATTTATCAGCGTGATTGTGATGTTAGCGTCGCAGATTGACTGGATGCGCTGGGTGGTTCTGCTCAGAGGGCCCAGCGTGCTGCGCAGATTCAATGATGAAAAGACATTCGAAGTCATCGGTGAAATGATCGTGGTGGTTCTGATCCTGTTTTTCGTGATACCATTTTTCAATATTATTGCAGTTGCACTTTCGGCACCGGGACAGATTATCAATGTAATTCCCCAAAATATTGATTTTTTTGCATTGAATTATGTGATTCACGATACTGCATTTTTAAAAAGCTTTTTGAATTCTATTTTTATTACAGTGGCAGGAACATTGATCGGTACGATTGCAATGGCAATGGCCGCATATCCGCTATCCCGTCCGAACCTTCCATTTCGGCGTGGATGGATGGTCTTTTATATGATCACAATGTATTTTGGTGGAGGTATGGCGCCTGCAATTGTGCTGATGAACGCACTGGGATTGATGAATACGATCTGGGCGCTGATTCTTCCCGGAACGATTTCTGTATACAATATGCTGCTGATCAAGGGAACCTATGAAGGCATTCCGATAGAATTAAATGAAGTAGCAAGAATTGACGGGGCTTCGGAGATGTGTATTTATTTTAAAATTATCCTGCCGCTGTCCAAGGCGATCATTGCCACGACGGCATTTATGCAGATCGTAAATTTTTGGAATAATTATACCTCATCGATTCTGTATGTTACCACCAATACAGCCATTTATCCGGTGCAGGCATATATCCAGAACTTCATGAACCGCAATCCGATGGAAATTGCGGCGTATACGCCGGAGCTTCTCGCTTATTGGAATAATTTAAAGACAGCCTATCTGCTGGTTGCGATTGTTCCGGTCATCTGTGCCTATCCGTTTATGTACCGATTCCTGCAAAACGGTCTGACTGTTGGAGCTGTAAAGGGGTGAAAGGAGAACTTTGATGAACGTAGGGTTTATAGATTATTATCTGGATGAATGGCATGCAAATCATTATCCGCAGCTGCTGCAGCAAAAAAGCGATGGCAGATTAAAGGTTGCGTATGCATATGGAAAGATTGACAGTCCCATCACAGGAAAAACAAGCAAACAATGGTGCCAGGAATTTGGCGTACAGCATTGTGAAACCATTGAAGAGGTTGTGGAAAAAAGTGATGTGCTGATCGTACTGTCGCCGGATAATTGTGAGATGCATGAAGAATTGTGCGAAAAACCGCTCATGTCCGGCAAGAGAACCTATGTGGACAAGACCTTTGCTCCGGATCAAAAAACAGCGAAAGCAATTTTTGAAGTTGCAGAAGCTCATAACACACCTTGCTATTCCACATCGGCACTTCGGTTTGCCTCGGAATATGAAGCACTGAAAGGAAAGAAAATCCAGGCAGCTGCATTTTGGGGACCCTATGATCTGGAAACCTACAGCATTCATCAGCTGGAACCGATGATCATGCTGATGCAGGGAAACGTAAAACGTGTGCTTGCGCAACAGTCAGGTGACTGGACACAGATCTGTTTGGAATGGTCGGATGGAAGAGCTGCATCCCTGACCTGTACAGGAAAGGACGGTGCCTTCTGGGCAAATATTGATCTGGAGCAGGAAAACCGTGCCTTTCAGATCACATCGGATAACTTTGGCGCATTTATAGAGAATCTGGTTTCCTTTTTGGAAGGGGAAGACATTCCTGTGACGCATTTGGAGACGGTCAGGATCATGGCAGTCCGGGAAGCCTGTCTGAAAGCCTCCCGCCAGCCGGGGATCTGGATCGAGGTATAAAGAGCATACTGGAAAAGAAGCTAAATGGAGAGCTGGTCTGAACTGCCTGACAGAAGCTCCCGGTATTTGGCGGGTGTTGTATGATAATATTTTTTGAAGGCCTTACAAAAGGAAGAATCATCAGAAAAATGAAGCACCTGGCTGATCCTTGCAATGGTATAATCCTGAGCGAGCATTTTGGCAGCAGTTTCAAACCGGCGCTGTGTATAGTAATCCTTGATGGACAGGTTCATGGACTGGGAAAATATTTTGGATAAATAGGCATAGCTGTATCCCAGCGCCTGACTAATATCGGAAAGCTTTTTGATATCGGTTAAGTTTGTATCGATATAATTGCAGATCTCATATGCAAGCGGATTGGATGCATGCAGCTCAAGGGTATCTGTATAGTTTCTGGCGCGATAATTGGAGAGATCGCGGTAGGTATGGACAATGATCTGCAGGATGCAGGATTCCAGCATTTCCATGGAGAACAGCGTAGGTGCGGAAATCTCGTTTAAGGCAAGGGTAAAACAGTCAAACAGCTTGAAGTGGTCTTCTGCGATAGGATTTTCAAGATGTTCAAAAAAATTGTAGAGCGGAAGATATTTTTCAAAATCAGGGTGTTCCTTACAAAAGGAAAAACCGAGACACATGTAGCGCAGAGGATCATCCTTGGAGGAACGGACAGCATGAAGATCATGATCATTTACCAAAAATACGGTATTGGGAGTGACTTCATACGGAACATTGTTTCGCTCGTAAATTCCATGACCGGATACAATATAAGAGATTTCAAAGCAAATCTGCTGATGGGGAGGATATTGATAGTCAGAGGAGCAGGACAGGTCACAGACCTGAAAAACTTGAAACAGACCCAGATCCAGGGCCTTGTCCAGAAACTCCATGCTCAGATGATATTTTTTCTTATGTCTGTCAGAGTCTGACTCGTCAAAAAAATGGGTTGCCCGTGCCATGATCAAGATCCTTCCTTTGTTGAAAACGTCTATTTTAATGAACTAGATTATACACGTTTTACAAATAGTCTGTCAATGAATGAATAAGTATCAGTAAAATTACAACAATTCAAGGAGTGGGAGAAGGAGAACAGGAGGATGGACAAGAAAGAAATAATCGACCTCAAAGGACTTCCGGTATATCTTCAGGCGGATGTTGTAGTCTGCGGCGGTGGAACAGCAGGTGTATTTGCAGCAGTTGCAGCGGCAAAGGAGGGTGCCTCTGTATTGCTGGTGGAAGCACTGGGAGGACTTGGGGGCAGTGCAGTGAACGGGCTTGTGCTGCCAATGATGAGTGTGCACATGAAGGAAGAGCCCAGATGTTCCTATCTGCATCAGGATATGATGAAGCATCTGGAAGCATATCTGCCGGATAGAATCAATGAAAACAGCTTTGATCCACTGATTCTGGGAGTGGTTTTGGAGCAGATGTGTACAGAAAATGGGATAGACATTCTACTGGATGCCGTTTTATGCGATGTGGCGACAGACGGCGGAGCTGTTCGCGATATTGCGGTGATGTGTCAGGGCGGAATTCGCAGAATCAGCGGCAAGGTATTTATCGATTGTACGGGAGATGGAATTTTATCCGTTCTGGCAGGAGCAGAGTATGAAGCCGGGGCGCCCGGAAGTAAGATCAATCAGCCGATGTCTTTACGTTATCTGCTGGGCGGTGTGGATAAAAAGAAACTGGGACAGTTCTTTGACAGCTTAAAGGATCCGAACACAGCACAGTCCGGAAAGGATGGAAAGAATCTGTATGCAGATGTGACCAATAAGCGGGTCAGCGGTCTGACTCCCTTTTTTGAAAAGGCGATCGAAGCAGGTGAGCTCGTTTATGAGGATATGGTTTACTGGCAGCTGTTCGATGTTCCGGGAAGAACAGACGGAGTGGCACTCAACAATCCGGAATTTTTTGAATATACGGATGCCTGTGATCCAAAACAATTGACGCAGATCCATCTGAAGGGAAAGCAGATCATGTTAAGACAGCTTAACTTTTATAAGAAATATTTTCCCGGATGTGAAAATGCCTATGTTTCCAATATTTCTGCTATGGTCGGTGTACGGGAGAGCCGCCGGATTCTGGGTGAATATGAGCTGACCGGCGAGGACCTGTTGGAGCAAAAAAAGTTCGAGGATGCCATCAGCCAGGCAAATTATCCGGTAGATGTGCATGGTATGAAGGAGCTGTATCGGGATGACAGACCCCATGGAGATACAAATAAACCGTGGTATGAAATTCCCTTCCGATGTCTGGTGGTGAAAGGGTTTGATAATCTGTTGACTGCGGGACGGTGTATCAGCTCAGATTTTATTGCGCAATCTGCAGTTCGGATCCAGATCTGCTGTCACAGTACAGGAGAAGCAGCCGGTATTGCAGCTGCCATGTCGAGTCAAAACGCTGTTTCTGTCAAAGAAATAAAGGGACAGGAAGTACGGGCAAGAATGCAGGAGCTTGGAGCAGCTTTTGTGTGATGCCTTGATTCATTGAAAAGGCAAATAGGAGGAACTGAAAATGAAAAAAGTGATAGTTGGAATTATCGGATGTGGAACAATTGCCAATAGTGCACATATTCCAGCTTATTTAAAAAACGAGGACGTAGAGATCAAATATTTCTGCGACATTATTCCGGAGCGCGCAAAGGCAGCAGTAGAAAAATATGGCTGCGGCATTGCAGTGGAGGATTATCATAGGGTATTGGAAGATCCGGAAGTGGAAGCAATCTCTGTTTGTACGCCCAATCGGATGCATGCAATTATTGCGATCGACGCGATGCGTGCGGGCAAGCATGTACTCTGTGAAAAGCCTGCGGCAAGAACCTATCCGGAAGCGTTAGAAATGCAGAAGGTACAGCATGAAACGGGAATGACCTTAAATATCGGCGTCGTGAACCGGTTTAACGATATGGTAAACTTGATTCGAGAATATATTCAGGACGGACGCCTGGGCGAGGTATATCATGTTTATCTGAGTTTTCGTGCATTCCGCTCGATTCCGGGACTTGGCGGTGCATTTACAACGAAAGAAATTGCGGGCGGCGGTTCTTTGATTGACTGGGGCGTACATTATCTCGATCTTGTCATGTATTGTTTAAATGATCCCAAGCCCCTTACGGTGTCCGGTGAAACATTTTGCAAGCTCGGGAAAAATATGGAAGGTTATGTGTACCGGGATATGTGGGCTGGTCCTCCGAAGTATGACGGTGTTTATGATGTGGATGATTCTGTGACGGCGCTGGTTCGGACAGAAGGACCGGTCTTTACCGTACACGGTGCATGGGCACAGAACATTGACGAGAATGAACAGTTTATAGACTTTATGGGTGATAAGGGCGGTATTCGGTTGACGTATGGAGGAGAGTTCACCCTTTACACAACAGAACACGGAGCATTAGTCAAATATGTACCGGAAGCAAAGACCAGAAATATGTTTGAAACGGAAATCAATTCGTTTGTGCGCTGTATCCGTACTGGGGAAAAGCTGCCGTCCCACATTGACACAGCAGTGCTTACATCCAGGATTATGCAGGCGATTTATGATTCCGCTGCAACACACAGGGAAGTAGTGCTGGAGTCATAAAATAGGGAAGGCAGGTGGATAGTCATCTGCCTTCACTTTCTTTATAGAAAATTGGATTTAGAAAAAAGCTTGGAAAAGAGGGTGTAGTGTGAAAAATAAGCGTGATCGCTTATTTTTCACACAGCTATTTGTGCCGCAAGCGTCACAAAGCGCCTGCGGAATGGAGGATAACATGGATGTATTAGAGCAGATCAGGGGAGGTCTGATCGTATCCTGTCAGGCATTGGAGGATGAGCCGCTGCACTCTTCTTTTATTATGGGAAGAATGGCGTTGGCGGCCTATCAGGGCGGTGCAAAAGGCATTCGGGCAAATTCTGTGTCGGATATCCAAGAAATTAAAAAAATGGTACCGCTTCCGATTATTGGAATTATCAAGAAAAATTATCCGGACGCAGAGGTCTATATTACACCAGGAATGGAAGAGGCAGATGCCCTTTGCAAGGCAGGCGTTGATATCATTGCGCTGGATGCAACGAATCAGAGCAGGCCGGGAGGCGTTTCCCTTGAGAAACTGTATGGCGAAATTCGCAGGAAATATCCGAGGCAACTGCTGATGGCAGACTGCTCCACCTATGAAGAAGCAGTGTGTGCAGACCGTCTTGGCTTCGATTTTATCGGAACCACATTGGTTGGGTATACTCCGCAGAGTAAGGGGATTCATATAGAAGAAAATGATTTTGAGCTGATCCGGAACATATTGGCGGACATCCGGCATCCGATGATTGCAGAGGGAAATATCGATACACCTCAGAAAGCGAGACGTGTGATCGAACTTGGAGCATACAGTGTAGTGGTCGGATCCATTATTACAAGACCGCAAGTGATTACAAAACGGTTTGTCAGCTACATGGAACAGACGGACTGAGTGAGGAATGGAGTATGAGGCATTTTATCGGAGTAGATATCGGAGGAACTTCTATAAAATATGGTCTGGTAAATGAAGATCTGACGGTGGAGAAGGATGGCTCCTGTAAAACTCCGGACGCAGGCAAAAGGATTCTGGAGACGATCTGTGAGTATGTTGAAAGGCTTTTGACGGAAGCGGCGGATATCGAAGCAGTCTGTGTTTCCAGCGCCGGAATTATTGATTCGGAAAACGGTGTTGTTCAGGAAGCGAATCCGGCGCTGATTTCGGGATATACCGGGACGAGAATCGGGGATCGGATTTTGAAACAGTTTGGGCTTCCGTGTTATGTGGAAAACGATGTCAATTGTGCTGGAATGGCGGAATATGCGGCAGGAGCAGCTAAGGGCAGCAGCAGTATGCTGATGCTGACGATAGGAACCGGAATTGGCGGTGCTTTTATATGGGATGGAAAGCTTTGGAAGGGATATGGAAACAGTGCCTGTGAGGTGGGACGGATGGAGCTTGGAAATGGTTCCTTTGAACAGTTGGCAGCAACGTCTGTGCTTGTTTTAAACACAGCAAAGCGGCTTGGAAACGCTCCAGAGGAAATCTCCGGGAAATGGATTTTTGAACAGGCACAGGCAGGCAATGAAATCTGTATTCAGGAAATTGACCGGATGTGCGATGCCTTGGCGAAAGGAATCGCAAACCTTTGCTATGTGCTGAATCCGGAAATTGTAGTACTGGGCGGTGGAATTTCCGCACAAAAGGAATGGCTTTTGCTGCGTCTTCAAAAAGGGTTGGAACGGTACCTGCTTCCATCGATCCTAGAGCAGACGCGGCTGGAATTTGCGGCATTTGGAAACTATGCCGGTATGATGGGAGCCTGCTGTGCAGCGATGCAGAAACAAAAATCCGCTTTGGGAGGAAAAACGGATGAGAAAAGTATTGTACGTTCCGTTAGATGACAGAGATTGTAATTATCAGTTTCCCTGGTTATTATCGCAGATGACGGAGGGGCTGGAGCTTTTGCGCCCACCTTATGAATGGATGGGCTTCCTGAAAAAACCGGCAAATCGGGAAAAAATCTGGGAATGGCTGTTTGAACAGGCAGGAGAATGCGACTATGCGATTCTTTCGGTCGATACCCTTGTGTATGGAAATATTATCGGTTCGAGAATTCATACGTACAGTATGGAAGAATGCAGGGAAACTATGGATCGTTTCCGCCAGCTGAAAAAGCAGAACCCTCAGCTGCATATTCATGCGTTTAATCTGGCGGCGCGGGTCGCCGCCTATAATGACAATCATGAAGACCCGGAATACTGGCAGGAATACGGTTATGATATCTGGCGCTATACCTGGCTGTGGGATAAGAAAAAGCGGGCGGAAATTTCAGAAAAAGAAGCGGAAGAGCTGGAAAGCCTGCAAAAGAAAATTCCGGAAGAAATCATGCAGGACTTTCTGGAACGCCGGAAAACGGATCGGTTTGTTAATCTGACATCTGTTGAGCTTGTCCGGGAAAATGTTTTCGATATCCTGACAGTTCCCAAAGATGACACAGCGGAGTTTGGATATGCAGCGCTGGATCAGATGGCGATTATGCAAAAGGCGGAAGGGGAACAGCTGATGGACCGGGTGTATTGCTATCCGGGAGCAGATGAGGTCGGCAGCGTGATTTTTGCGAGAGTATTTTGTCAGATCAAGCAGTATCAGCCGGTCTTTTATGTAAGATATTCTTCACTGACCGGCAGCAGTGTTATACCGCTGTATGAAGACCGTCCCCTTGGAGAGAGCATTAAGTGGCAGATCCTGTCAGCTGGAGGAATCTGTTCGGAAACCCCTGCGGATGCAGACTGTATGCTGGCAGTCAACGCGCCAGGAACCTGTCAGATCGAATCGGCAAACCAGAAAAACGGACGAAATTTTGCTTCGGATAATGCAACGAATCCGGAAGAGTTGCTGCGCTATATCCGGTATTATAAGGAATATTACGGAAAGCCTGTCGGGATCAGCGATGTGACGATGGCAAACGGATGCGACAATGGGTTTATGAATCGAGCGATGCAGCATCATACGTTTGACCGGATCGCTGCACTGGGTGGCTGGAACACAGCGGAAAATACGAACGGAGTTGTCATTGCGGTGCTGGCAATCGCAGCGTTTTATCAGGACTGGACAGATTTCCCGGAATTAAAAAAGAAAGCGGACACATTTCTACTGCGGGCTTTGACAGCAGACTGGCTATGCCAAGCGAATGTCCTGCGCCAGTTTTTAGACGAATATGCGCCGACGCATCAGATTGAACCGTATTTTTTACGGGAAAAAGAAGAAGAAAGCCGGGAATATTTCCTAAGGTGCCTGCGCAGTTTGATGCAGGAAAAGTTGGGAGGACGTCTAAAAGGACAGAAGGCAATATTGGAAAATATCCGGTTTAACTGGAATGGCGCATTTTATTATGCAGTGGATGTATCGTTGAAAGAATAGTCTGTCAGGTACTTTTAGTAAAAAATCCGATTGACATAGCTCGTTTCCTATGTTAGGATAGTCCCAACAACAATTTAGCGTGGTAAATTGATGAATCGCTAAAGAAACGGGAGAATGCGTTATGAAAAAATTATCTGTAATGGTTATGGCAGGCGTGATGGCGCTTGGAATGGTTGGCTGCGGTAGCACAGCCGCAGAAGCACCGGCAGAAAGTACAGCACCTGCTGCAGAGAGCACAGCAGCAGAAACAACAGAAAGCACGGTAGAGGCTCAAACGGAAGGTGCAGATGCACAGACAGAGGCCGGCAGACAGTTTGTAGTGGGCTTTGATGCAGAGTTCCCGCCTTACGGCTACAAGGATGATAGCGGCGAATATGTCGGCTTTGATCTGGATCTGGCACAGGAGGTCTGTAACAGACTTGGCTGGACACTGGTAAAACAGCCCATCGACTGGGATGCGAAGGATATGGAGCTGGATTCCGGCGCGATCGATTGTATCTGGAATGGCTTTACCATGAACGGCAGAGAAGATCAGTACACCTTCAGTGTACCTTATGTGGATAACAGTCAGGTATTTGTTGTGGCAGAGGACTCCGGCATCACCTCCAAGGAAGATCTTGCGGGTAAGGTAGTCGGCGTACAGAAGGATTCCTCCGCATTGGCGGCACTGCAGGGCGATGAGAAGGCTCTGGCAGATACCTTTGCAGACCTGCCGCAGTATGCAGATTACAATACGGGCTTCATGGATCTGGAGGCAGGTGCGATCGATGCGCTGGCACTGGATATCGGCGTCGCAAATTATCAGATCGCTTCCAGAGGCAGCGGCTATGTGGTTCTGGACGAGTACCTTTCCACCGAGCAGTATGGTATCGGCTTTAAGAAAGGCAACGACGAATTAAAGGATACGGTTGAAAAGACGCTTCTGGAAATGGCAGACGACGGAACCTTTATGGAAATCGCAGAGAAGTATGCAGACTATGGTCTGGTAGACAGCGTATGCCTGGGAAAGTAAGATAAACAATAGGATGCAGGTCAGAGAAAACTCTGGCCTGCGTTTGTGCGCTGATAAGAATACAGAAAACCGGATCAAAGCCGGTATGGAAAAGGAAGAACGGGAATGGATTTAGGAACGATGGTTCGGGAACTGGGAACAGGAATGCTGATTACGACGGAGATCTTCGTGCTGACGCTGGTATTTTCCCTGCCCCTTGGAATGGTGCTGGCCTTTGGGCGGATGGCAAGGCTGAAAGTGCTGAGCTTTTTGACAAAGCTTTATATTTCGATTATGCGGGGAACGCCGCTGATGCTGCAGCTGATTGTGGTCTATTTTGCGCCCTATTATGTGTTTGGAATGAAAATTTCCAAAAGCTACCGGATGATCGCGGTAATTCTTGCATTTGTGCTAAACTACGCGGCGTATTTTGCAGAAATATACCGTTCTGGAATCGAGTCCATGCCGGTCGGGCAGTATGAGGCAGCAAAAGTATTAGGATACAGCCGCGTTCAGACGTTTTTCAGGATTATTTTGCCGCAGGTCATCAAGCGGGTGCTTCCGGCAGTGACCAACGAAATGATCACACTGGTAAAGGATACATCCCTGGCCTTTGTGCTGACAGTAACGGAGATGTTTACGATTGCAAAGCAGATCGCGGCAGCGCAGGCTTCCGTAATGCCTCTGATGGCAGCAGGAGTATTTTATTACATTTTTAATCTGGTTGTTGCAGTTGTTATGGAGCATGTGGAAAAGAAGTTAAATTATTACCGCGGATAATGCAGGATGCCAGAGAGACAGTTAGAGGAGCGAAGCTTTATTTCTGCAGTCAGACAGAAATTCAGGAAAGGTACGAAGTTACAATGAGTCAGATTTATCTGGAAATGAATCATATTAAAAAAACGTTTGGGGAGCTGGAGGTCTTAAAGGATATTTCTCTTTCCGTCCATAAGGGAGAAGTCGTATCGGTTATCGGTCCGTCCGGCTCCGGCAAATCGACACTGCTGCGCTGTGCGACCATGCTGGAAAAAATGGATGGCGGCGAGCTTTCTTTTCTCGGAGAAAAGGCTGCGTGGGAAGAAAACGGAAAATGTGTCTATGCAAATAAGAAGCAATTAAAGGAAATCCGGAAAAATTTCGGCCTGGTGTTCCAGAATTTCAATTTGTTTCCGCATTATACAGTTATGAAAAATATCATCGATGCACCAGTCTGCGTAGATGGTGTTTCCAAAGAAGAAGCAAAAGAACGCGCATGGAAGCTGTTAAAACAGCTGGGGCTGTCGGATAAGGCAGATGCCTATCCCTATCAGCTTTCCGGTGGACAGCAGCAGAGAGTATCGATTGCCAGAGCGCTTGCCCTGCAGCCAAAGGTTTTATTTTTTGACGAGCCGACCTCGGCGCTTGACCCGGAGCTGACCGGAGAGGTGCTGCGCGTCATTCGGCAGCTGGCAGACGAGCACATGACCATGGTGATCGTTACACACGAGATGCAGTTTGCCAAAGAGCTTTCAGATCGCGTGATTTTCATGGAAAAGGGTCTGGTCTGCCAGGAGGGTACGCCGGAGGAAGTGTTCGGAAACCCGAATGCCCGTGTGAAGGAGTTCATCGGTCGTGTCATGCAGGTCTGAAAATTTTTGCGTGTGTCAAGAATTTTTACTTGACACACCTTTTTTTTTCGGGTATGATAGCACAGGTGAGGACGCAATATGGAAAAAATCGTAGAACAGGGTATGCTGTATGACTTTTACGGTGAACTGCTGACTGAGCATCAGCGAAAGATCTATGAGGATGTGGTATTAAACGACATGTCCCTGAGTGAGATCGCAGAGGAACAGGGGATCAGCAGACAGGGCGTACACGATCTTGTCCGCAGATGCGACCGGACGCTTCAGAGCTATGAAGAGCGGCTGCACCTGATTGCGAGATTTCAGAAAGTCAAGCACACCGTAGAGAAGATCGAACAGATCAGCACGGAGACGCAGGTCAGAGAACTGGCGGGACAGATTTTAGAAGAACTGTAACGGATCGCGGGAGAGGATTTGAATGGCATTTGAGAGCTTAACCGATAAACTGCAGGATGTGTTTAAGGATCTGCGCAGCAAAGGCAGACTGACAGAGGCGGACGTCAAAGTTGCGCTCAAGGAAGTCAAGATGGCACTGCTGGAAGCGGATGTAAACTTCAAGGTTGTCAAGCAGTTCGTCAAGTCTGTGGAAGAACGGGCGATCGGTCAGGACGTCATGAACGGATTAAATCCCGGTCAGATGGTCATCAAGATCGTAAACGAAGAGATGACTTCCCTGATGGGTTCCGAGACACAGGAATTACAGTTCCAGCCCGGCAAAGCGACAACCGTGATTATGATGTGCGGTCTGCAGGGTGCAGGTAAGACGACAACGACTGCGAAGCTGGCAGGCAAGTTTAAATTAAAAGGCAAAAAGCCACTGCTTGTAGCCTGTGACATTTACCGTCCGGCAGCGATTGAACAGCTGCAGATCAACGGCGAGAAACAGCAGGTGGAAGTCTTTTCCATGGGCACGAGCCACAGCCCGGTTGACATCGCAAAAGCGGCGATGGAGCATGCAGAGAAAAACGGCAATAATGTCGTGATTCTGGATACTGCGGGTCGCCTGCATATCGATGAGGGCATGATGGAGGAGCTGCAGAAGATCAAGCAGGCAGTGACGGTCCATCAGACACTTCTGGTAGTGGATGCCATGACCGGTCAGGATGCGGTCAATGTGGCAAAGGAATTTGATGAAAAAGTAGGAATCGACGGCGTGATCCTGTCCAAGATGGACGGTGACACAAGAGGCGGTGCGGCGCTTTCCATTAAAGCCGTTACCGGCAAGCCGATTTTATATGTTGGTATGGGAGAGAAGCTTTCCGATCTGGAACAGTTTTATCCCGACCGTATGGCGAGCCGAATTCTGGGAATGGGCGATGTGCTCACCCTGATTGAAAAAGCTTCGGCGAACCTCGATATTGACGCTGGCAAGGAAAAAGAGATGGCGGCGCGCATGAAGAAGGGCAAGTTCGATTTTGAGGATTACCTGGAAAGCATGAAGCAGATGCGCAACATGGGCGGGCTGTCCGGTATCCTGAGCATGATGCCCGGCATGGGTTCGAAGATGGGCGATATCGAATCGATGATCGATGAAAAACAGCTGGCAAGAATGGAAGCGATCGTGCTGAGCATGACGCCCCAGGAACGCCGCAATCCCAAGCTTTTAAATCCCAGCCGCAAACACCGTATCGCACGAGGCGCAGGGGTGGACATCAGCGTAGTCAATCGATTTATCAAGCAGTTTGAGCAGAGTCAGAAAATGATGAAGCAGTTCCCGGGAATGCTGGGAGGCAAAGGTGCAAGAAAAGGTAAGTTCAGACTTCCTTTCTGATAAATAGTGCAGATCGCACACAAGAAAACATATTTATATTTCATTTGGAGGTAAGAAAAATGGCAGTAAAGATCAGATTAAGAAGAATGGGATACAAGAAGAACCCGATTTACAGAATCATCGTAGCAGATTCCAGATCTCCCAGAGATGGTCGTTTCATCGAAGAGATCGGCACATACGATCCGAATACAGATCCCAGCACTTTCAAGGTAAACGAAGAGCTGGCTAAGAAGTGGCTCAACAATGGCGCACAGCCCACCGAAATCGTAGGCAAGATCTTCAAGGCAGCAGGAATCGAGAAATAAGACAGCTCTGTAAAGCAGACGGTTACGCAAACGAGCAGTAGCTGTGGGGCTGACTGTAGCAGGCTTATGGAGGTGGATTATGAAAGATTTGGTGGAAGTGATCGCAAAGGCACTTGTGGATCATCCGGATGAAGTGAGCGTCTCCGAAAAGGAAAACGGCAGAAGCCTGACGGTTGAACTTCATGTTGCACCCTCCGATATGGGCAAGGTAATCGGTAAACAGGGCCGTATTGCTAAGGCAATTCGCACTGTGGTAAAGGCTGCGGCGATGGAAGATAATAAAAAAGTGGATGTGGATATCATCTGACATCTGAAATGGACAGCGTCTTGCAAAAGCAAGGCGCTGTTTGTGAAATGAGAGGTTATATGGAAGAAAGACTGCAGGTGGGAGTGATCGCTTCCACACACGGTGTGCACGGGGAGGTCAAGATTTTTCCGACGACAGATGATGTGCGCCGTTTTAAGAAGTTAAAAGAAGTGATTCTGGATACGGGAAAGGAAAACCGGATTCTGGAAATCGAGAGCGTGAAATTTTTCAAGCAATTCGCCATTTTGAAATTCCGTGGAATCGATACGATAGACGAGGCGGAAAAATACCGGAGAAAGAGCCTGTATGTGACACGGGAAAATGCGGTGCGCCTACAGAAGGACGAGTATTTTATCGCAGATCTGATCGGCGTGAAGGTATTGGATGAACAGGAGCAGGAGCTTGGAACCTTAGAGGATGTCATTGAAACCGGCGCAAATGATGTTTATCAGATTCGGTTAAAGGATGGCAGACAGCTGCTTTTGCCTGCAATCAAGGAATGTGTGCTGGATGTCGATGTGGAAGCAGGACGGATGAAAATCCATATCCTGGACGGATTGCTGGAGGACTGACGAAAAAATGCAGTTTCATATTTTGACATTGTTTCCGGAAATGGTGGAAAACGGACTGCAGACGAGCATTTTAGGACGGGCGATCCAAAAAGGACTGATCGGAATCCATGCGGTCAATATCCGCGATTACACGCAGGATAAGCACAATAAGGTGGACGATTACCCTTACGGCGGCGGTGCGGGCATGCTGATGCAGGCACAGCCGGTTTATGACGCCTGGAAAGCGGTTGCAAAGCCTGCAGAGGGCAAAAAACCAGTGCGGGTGCTGTTTATGAGCCCACAGGGCAAAACCTTTTCCCAGGAGATGGCAAAGGAGCTTGCACAGGAAGAAGAGCTGATTTTTCTGTGTGGGCATTATGAAGGAATCGACGAGCGCGTGATCGAAGAGATCGTGACAGACCCGGTTTCCATCGGTGATTATGTGCTGACCGGAGGAGAGCTTCCGGCGATGGTGATGATCGACGCGATTTCCCGTATGGTTCCCGGTGTTTTAAAAAATGAGGATTCCGGCGTGACAGAAAGCTTTCAGGAGAATCTGCTGGAATATCCCCAGTACACCCGACCGGAGGTCTGGGAGGGCAAAAAGGTTCCGGATATCCTGCTTTCCGGCGACCATGCAAGGATAGACAAATGGCGCCTGGAAAAGGCTGAGGAGCGAACGAAAAGCCTTCGTCCGGACTTGTACGAAAAGTACGATTTGCCCGGACGTGCGCTGGAATATTTGTTAAAAAATAAAATGCTTCACATGGACATGATTGAGGATATCCGGAGAGGCAAAGCTGACATCCTGGCAGTCCGGGAGGACGGCGTGCTGACAAAGGACAGGTCAGGCGGTGTGTATCGGATCACTGCCAAAACAAAGGACGCAGGAGAACGGCTGCTGTCTTTGACGGACCCGACCGGTGCGGTCTATGTCTGTCATCAGAAATTTGTGCTGACGAGCATTTTAGAGCGTTTCGGGTTAAAAAATTTCAATGAATGCTATCAGGTGATTTATCCGAAAAAAAAAGCGCCTGACCTTCCGGAGCCGGACGAAGCCGTTGAAATCCGGGAGCTGGACGAAACGTATGCGGCAAACGTAGAGGCACATTATCATCTTTATCATGATGAAGTCTACATCAGAGAGCGGATCGCATCGCGTCAGATGATCGGCGCATTTCTGGATGGGGAGCTGGCAGGCTTTGCAGGCGTGCACAACGACGGCGGCATGGGAATGCTGGAAGTGCTGGAGCCCTTCCGGAAAAGAGGGATCGGGAGCCTCCTGGAGGCTGAAATGATCCGGCGGGAGCTTGCGGCAGGTCATGTGCCCTATGCGCATGTATTCGTGGAAAACGAAATTTCCGTTGCACTGCAGAAAAAATCCGGCATGCGCTTTGCACCGGGGAGCGTTTTCTGGGTATCCTAGGCGCCGACGGTAAAACCGGGTGGTATTTTTCCTATTAGGTTAGGAAGAAAATCCTTGCATATTTGAGAAAGCTATGTTATACTGCAAATGTTGCGAAAAAAGGAGATGGTCCTCTGTTACGGGAATCGTATTAAGAACATCCAGAAATCAGGAGGAAAAGCAATGAACGAAATTATCAGAGAGATCGAAGCTGCTCAGCTGAAAGCTGAAGTACCTGCATTTGAGACAGGCGATACCGTAAGAGTATATGGTAAGATCAAAGAAGGCAACCGTGAGAGAGTTCAGGTATTCGAAGGTGTTGTTTTAAAGAAACAGGGCGGCAGCAACCGTGCAACCTTTACCGTAAGAAAGAGCTCCAACGGCGTCGGCGTTGAAAAGACCTGGCCTTTACATTCTCCCAACGTTGAGAAGGTAGAAGTTGTTCGTAAGGGTAAAGTAAGAAGAGCAAAGCTGAACTACTTAAGAGACAGAGTCGGCAAGAGCGCAAAGGTCAAAGAAGTTGTAAAATAAGAATTGCGAAGAGAGGGGCACCAGTAACGGCAGCCCCTTTTTTGCTTTTTAGGATGTCTGCAGGACGAAACGGCGGCTGCGGAATGGAGATTTGTATGAGAAGAAGACAGCGTGGACTGCAGTTTTACCGGAAGAAAAAAGGGCTCAGCATGCAGGCGGTCAAAGAGGTGTTCAGTTGGATTGTGCTGTCTGTACTGGCAGTTTTTCTGGCGTTTATGGTGATCTGGGCGGTCGGACTGCGCACGAACATGATCGGCGTTTCCATGGAGCCGGGGCTGACGAACGGACAGGGAATTTTGGTTAACCGCTTAAAGTACCGTTTCTTTTCTCCGCAGACAGGGGATGTGGTGGTATTTTTGCCAAACGGTAATCAGAATGCCCACTATTATGTGAAGCGTGTTGTAGCGGTGCCGGGGCAGACCGTCCTGATTCAGGACGGCATTTTATATATAGACGGTAAGGCGCAGGAAAATGAAGAGATGGATCTGATCGCGTCAGCCGGTATTGCAGAGAATGAAATCAAGCTGGGCAGGGACGAATATTTCGTGCTCGGCGATAATTGTAATAACAGTGAGGACAGTCGTTCCGCCAATGTCGGTCCGGTGCTGCGCAGCACGATCGTCGGCGAGGCGTGGTTCCATTTCGGAAACGGCACGGATGGCTGGGGACTGATTCACTGAAAATCACACAGAATATTATAAAGAAAAGGGTAACTGTTCAGTACCCTCACAGTTACAGAAAAGGAAAGAAAACTATGGTATACCAGTGGTATCCCGGACATATGACGAAAGCGCGCCGCGCGATGCAGGAAGATATCAAGCTGATCGACTTGATTATCGAATTGGTGGACGCCAGATGTCCGCAATCGAGCCGCAATCCTGATATCGACGAGATGGGGAAAAACAAGGCACGCCTGATTTTATTGAATAAATCCGATCTGTCCGATCCGGCTGCAAACCGCGCCTGGACGGCATATTTTGAAAGTCTTGGCTTTGCTGTACTGGAAATCAACGCCAGAAGCGGCGCCGGGATGAAAGCGATTCAGGGCAAGGTTCAGGAAGCCTGCCGGGAAAAGATCGAGCGCGACCGCAAACGCGGTATTTTGAACCGTCCGGTGCGTGCGATGGTGGCAGGAATTCCAAACGTAGGAAAATCGACGTTTATCAATAGCTTCGCAGGAAAGGCTTGCGCGAAAACCGGAAACAAGCCCGGCGTAACGAAGGGCAAGCAGTGGATTCGCCTGAACAAGGGTCTGGAGCTTTTGGATACCCCCGGCATCCTGTGGCCGAAATTCGAAGATCAGGCGGTGGGAGAACGCCTCGCACTGATTGGCTCGATGAACGATGAAATCTTAAACCGCGAAGAAATGGCACTTTCCCTGCTTGTGTTTATCGGGGAGAATTACCCGGAGGCGTTGGAAAAGCGGTATCAGCTGACACTGGATACAGCGGGCGCAGATGGCGACGCACAGGCGTCCCTCCATTCGGCCCTCGCCCTTCTGGAAGCAGTCTGCAAGTCCCGCGGTTGTCTGAAAAAGGGCGGCGAGCCGGAATATGAAAAGGGCGCGGCCCTCGTTCTGGATGATTTTCGCAGCGGCAGGCTCGGCCGCATGACGCTGGAATTGCCGAAAAAGGAGGCGTAAGCCATGAGTGGAAAAGCAATCCTGAAAGAAATCGGAAGCACGCTTTTATATATCGTAGTTGTCCTGGGTATCACCTGGCTGGTGATCACATTTGTCGGACAGCGCACGGAGGTCAACGGAAGCTCGATGGAGCCGACACTGAGCAATAACGATAACCTGATCGTAGACAAGATTTCGTATCGTTTCAAGGATCCGCAGCGCTTTGATATTATCGTGTTCCCATTCCAGTACGATGAAAATGTTTACTATATTAAGCGGATTATCGGTCTGCCCGGCGAAACGGTTCAGATCGGCACGGACGGAACGATTTACATTGACGGACAGGTGCTGGAGGAAGGCTACGGCAAGGAAGTGATGCTGTCACCGGGACGCGCAGGCGAGCCGATTACCCTCGGCGAGGACGAATATTTTGTGCTGGGCGATAATCGAAACAACAGCTCGGACAGCCGGGAGCCGAGCGTCGGAAATATCCACCGGGATCAGATTATCGGAAAAGCGTGGGTCAGAATCTGGCCGTTTCATAAATTTGGAGTGTTAAAACACCAGTAAGGGACATCTGATATGGAAAAAATCGGGGAAATCAAAGCGCGGTTTGCAGAAGTCGGAGAACGCTTGAAAAAAGCCTCCATGCGGACAGAGGCAGAGTCTGCGGCAGGCCTGTTGGAGAATCTGGAACAAACCTATCGGGAAGACACAAGAAGCGGTGTGCAGTCGCTGATCCGGCGTTCGGAAAAGCAGCGGGAGGCGCTGGAAAAGGAAACAGCGCGGATTTATCAGCTGCAGCAGTATGAACGGGACTATGAAAAGGAAGGCCTGATCTGCGGCATTGACGAGGTTGGAAGGGGACCGCTGGCGGGACCGGTTGTTACAGGCGCGGTTATTTTGCCGAAGAACTGCGAAATTTTGTATCTGAACGATTCCAAGCAGCTTTCTGCAGAAAAAAGGGAACAGTTATATGACGTCATTTTGGAGCACGCAGTGGCGGTGGGAATCGGGATTGTCAGCCCACAGCGAATCGATGAGATCAACATCCTGCAGGCGACCTACGAAGCGATGCGTCAGGCGATTGAAAAGCTGAATCCTCAGCCTGCAGTCCTGCTAAACGATGCGGTAAGGATTCCGCAGGTGGCAATTCAACAGGTTCCGATCGTCAAGGGAGATGCAAAAAGCGTATCCATTGCTGCAGCGAGCATTGTAGCGAAGGTGACGAGGGACCGGATGATGGAGCAGTATGAGGAAGTTTTTCCGGGCTACGGATTTGCACGCAATAAAGGGTATGGATCAAAAGAGCATATCGAGGCACTGCAGACCATGGGACCGACGTCGATTCACCGCAGAAGCTTCATCGGTCATTTTGTGAAAGAAGGTTAAATGAATAAAAGACAGGCGGGCGCTTTCTGGGAGGAAGCAGTGACAGCTTATCTGATGCGCAGCGGAGTAAACATTCTGGAGCGTAATTACAGGTGCAGCAGGGGAGAAATCGATATCATCGGGTTTCACCGGGGCTGCCTTGTTTTTTTTGAAGTAAAATATCGGAACGACGACCGATTTGGGACAGCGTTGGAGGCGGTCGGGAGCGCAAAGCAGGAAAAAATCTGCCGTTGCGCAGACTGGTATCTGTGGAAGCATCCTGCAGAGGGGGATGTACAGATCCGCTTTGACGTGGTGGCGGTCTGCGGAAAAGAGATCCAGTGGATTCAAAATGCATTCGAATACAGGAGGGCAGGGACGTGGAACAGCAGGAGACGAAGATAGCAAAAAAAGATCTGATCCGGAAAAAGACGGGTTATCCGGGGATGGAAATTCACAAAAGCGGAGAGGCGGAATATCTCACCTTTCCGGCGTTAGAACGGTTAAATATAGTGACTCATATGGTCACCAGCAGGTTCGGCGGTGTCAGTACCGGGGACTGTGCTTCTTTCAATTTCAGCTATGCGCGGGATACGAGCCGGGAGGCGGTGGATGAAAATTTCCGGCGGGCAGCAGGCGTGTTCGGGACAACTTCGGACGCGTTCGTCTGCTCCGATCAGACCCATACGACAAACATCCGCCGTGTGGAAAAAGAGGATGCAGGAAAGGGCGTGACGAAAGAAAAAGATTATCGGGATGTGGACGGGCTGATCACAAACGTGCCCGGGCTGATACTTGGCACGTTTTATGCGGACTGTGTGCCGCTTTTGTTTGTCGATCCGGTGCATCATGCGATCGGCTGTTCTCATTCCGGGTGGCGGGGGACAGTCGGGGAGATGGGAAAAAAGACAGTCGAAGCGATGCGCGAGGCGTATGGAAGCCTTCCGGAGGATATTTTTGCGGCGATTGGGCCATCGATCTGTCAGGACTGCTATGAAGTCGGAAAAGATGTGGCAGAACCTTTTGAAAAGCTCTTTTCTCAGGAGAGATATCAGGACGTTTCCATGAAAAATATACTGACCGAAAAGGTCAATGGAAAATATCAGCTGGACCTGTGGCGTGCCAATGAAGCAATTTTGCTTGGCGCAGGGATTTTAAAGGAGCATCTGTCGATGACGGATATCTGTACCTGCTGCAATCCGGGCTATCTGTTTTCTCATCGGGCGAGCAAGGGAAAACGCGGAAATCTGGCGGCGTTTCTGATGCTGAAGCAATAGAATGCGCGTAAAAACGGCTGCTGCCGGTAAATCTTTATAAAATATTAAGAATATCCCGGACAGCAGATTCAGATTTTTCTGATTTAATAGAGAGAAAGCAGGAAACGGAGGGTATTATGACAAATATTCTGGTATGTGACGATGATAAAGAGATTGTGGAAGCAATCGAAATTTATCTGGCTCAGGAGGGTTACAATGTCATCAAGGCATATGACGGGGAGCAGGCGATCCGGGCGTTAAAAGAAAACGACATTCAGCTTCTGATTATCGATATTATGATGCCGAAGCTGGACGGAATCCATGCGACGCTCAAAATTCGGGAATACAGCAGCATTCCGATCATTATCCTGTCGGCAAAATCCGAGGACGCGGACAAGATTCTGGGGCTGAACATCGGCGCGGATGACTATGTGACAAAACCGTTTAATCCGCTTGAGCTCGTTGCGCGGGTGAAGTCGCAGCTGCGCCGCTACACGAAGCTGGGAAATTTAAACACGGACAATAATGCAGTGTTCCGCGCTGGCGGACTCGTGATCAACGACGAGACCAAAGAGGTTACGGTGGACGGAGAGCCAGTCAAGCTGACACCGATTGAATACAATATTCTGTTGCTTCTGGTGCGCAATCAGGGGCGTGTTTTTTCGATTAATCAGATCTATGAAAGCATCTGGGAAGAAGAGGCAATCGGTGCGGACAATACAGTGGCTGTCCATATCCGACACATCCGGGAAAAGATTGAGATTAATCCGAAGGAGCCCCGTTATCTGAAGGTTGTCTGGGGTGTCGGATACAAGATCGAGAAGCAGCCGTGACGAAAAAAGCCGGAAAGGAGTACGGGCTCATGAAAAAGAAATGGGTCATTGGAAAGAAGGACAGAAGAGTGCTGCTCATTTTTCAGAAAGTGCTGGCAGCGGCTTTTGCGGCAATTTTTGTCGGGCTTGCCTGCAATAGTTCGGTCAGTGTGGAGAGAAACGGCAGGCTGTATGAACAGCAGATCAATCTGCTTGAAAACAGTAATTCGTTTGAAAATTCCGATCTGTTCACGGATATTCTGTCCGAAGAAATTCGGGGAGTGACGCGGCTTTCTGTCATCCGAAGCCAGTTGGAAACGGACGGAACTTATAATGGACAAAAGCAGATCGATATCGCGGAATTTGCCCACAGGCAGGAAGATGTCCGTGACACGACGGCAACGGCGTCTTTTTATCTGGATGATCTGATCAAATGGGGAAATTATGGCTTCGTGACGGAAAAGGTTTTTGCGACGAAGGCACAGCTGGACGCTTATTTTAAAGGGGATTCCAGCGTTTTTTCCGGTCAGGAGGGGCTGAGCGGGAACGACTGGAACGGGGAAACGGCAACCCTGAATGTGTTGCAGAAGCTGGATCAGAAACGGCAGAAGCAGTCGCTTTCGATGCAGATGATTCAGGAGCTTCCCTCCAGCCGGGAAGAATATCAGAAAAAGTGCGAGGAGCTGGGACTGAATTATTCGGATGCAGATGGGATGGAGCTGGATCTTTTGGTGCCCCGGTATCTGTCTGCGGAGGGAAAGGACCTGGCACAATATGCGTCCGACACAGACGAATACATTCAGCTGCGGGATGATTTAAAGACGACGTCGAAGGAACTTTTTTATAATTTTTCCGAATATTCGGCGTACAAAGACAGTTACGGTCTGGACGCGTCAAATATCCGATATTGTTACCGGATGGATCAGGATGGCGAAGTCCATTATTATACGAATCTGAATGACGATTTTACAGATAAAAAATTAGACGAAATCACAAGGCAGTTCGAAGAATATGGCAGATATCTGTGCTATAACGCGGATCGGGCAGAGCTTTTGACGAATACAGAGATTGCTGCGGATAAACTTAGACAGGAGCTGTCCTCCTATCAGTATGCCTTTGGCGATAATACGCGGGTATGGCTGGCAGTTGATACGACGTATCCGGCACGGGACAGTTTTGCAACCGCGCGTGCGGCGTATCACCGAGTCGTTCCTTATTACGGTTATCTGGCTGCAGCCGGCATGTTATTTCTTGTGGTTTCTGTCTGGCTGCTGCTTCGGGTAACTCGGTATGAAGGGCGTGTCCGCAAAGAGGGCGGCGGTTATCAGATTGAATTAAGGATTCGGGACACGGTGCTGACGGAGCCGTTTGTGGCGGCAGGAATTTTGATGATGGGTATGATCCTCGGCGTCAGCTGGCTTTTGTATCTGCTTGCGCAGACGACGTTGACGGATGTGACGCATGCGGTGTGGTTCCCGTTTGCAGTGGGCGTTGTTGCCTTTTTACTGGACGATGTGTTTTTGTTTTTCTATTTGAGTCTTGTCAGACGGGCGAGGGCGCATACACTGTGGAGCAATTCCATGCTGCGGCTGATTTTCAGTCGGATTGGAAACGGCGTGCTGCGGCTTTATGACAACGGGCACATTCTGGTCAGAAGTCTGCTTCCGTTTTTGCTGTTGCTTGCGGGCAACCTGATTCTGGGCGGCTGCGGTGTTGTAGGAATTTTGATTGCGGCTGTAATCGATATCATTGCGATTCTGGTGCTGTACAGTTCGAAAAAGGATCTGCAGCAGATTGTGGACACTGCGGTTCGATTGGGGCGCGGCGATCTGGATCTGAAGGTCGATCTTTCCGACATGCACGGAGAAAACCGGGAGCTGGCAGAAGCGGTCAACGGTATCGGAGACGGCATCAAGACGGCGGTTGAAAAGAGCATGAAGGACGAACGGTTAAAAGCCGATCTGATTACGAATGTTTCTCATGATATCAAAACGCCGCTGACGTCAATTATCAATTTTGTGAACCTGTTAAAGCGCGAGCAGATCGACAACGAGCGCGCGAAAGGCTATATACAGGTGTTGGATGCGAAGTCCCAGCGCCTGAAGCAGCTGACGGACGATCTGGTGGAAGCGTCCAAGATCACGTCCGGCAATATTTCTTTGCAGATGGAGCGACTGGATTTCAAGGAACTCGTCAAGCAGACCTGCGGGGAGTTCGATGACAAATTAAAGGAAAAATGCCTGGAAATGATCGTCAGTTTGCCGCCGGAGCCGGTTTATATCGAAGCCGATCCGAGAAGAATCTGGCGCGTGGTGGAGAATTTGTTTTCCAATGTTTGCAAGTATGCGCTGGAAGGCACGCGGGTCTATCTGGAAATCCGCAGAGTCAGACAGGATGATAGGGAAATCGCAGTATTTACGATGAAAAATATTTCCGCGCAGGCGTTGAACATCCGTGCCGAGGAGCTGACGGAACGGTTTATCCGCGGCGATATTTCCAGAAGTACGGAGGGCAGCGGACTGGGACTGTCGATTGCACAGAACCTGACGACGCTGCAGAAGGGAACGTTTGAAATCTATCTGGACGGCGACCTGTTCAAGGTACAGATCGGATTTTCCAGTCTGGACGTACCGCAGCCGGAGATAGAAATACAGATGAGGTAAGCCTTACAGGATGAATACAGAAAACGTATGGAAGTCCGGTTTGCAGGCGGCGAAGCTTTTGAGCGGCAACCGCCTGCAGATCGTATTTTTATTAAAAAAAGAGCCGATGTCCGAAAAACAGTTGGCGGGATGTATGGACGAAGACGAGCAGGGCGTGGCGGCAGAGCTTTGTGTGCTGCAGGCTGTTGGTCTGGTGTCCGCAGAAAAAGAGGGCATGGCGGAGATCGTTGTGTCCGCGGAAAAAGAGGGCACGGCTGCAATCGTTGTGTCCGCAGACGAAAAGCCGGGAGGATTGGAAGACCTGTCGGATACCGTTACCTCCGGGATGTTTCAGGAGAGAGTCCATCGGACAGGCGATGTTCGTTTCCATTTGACAGAGCTTGGCGAGGAGTTGCTGCCGCTGTGCAGGGAACTGGAACGTTTTGGACGTTTGTATGAGGCTGCGAAAGACCTGGTCCCGGAGCTTATGGGTGGGAACGATATCCCCTGGGCAGAATCTGACGGGACTGCAGCAGGCAGCACAGATGCAGGTTCACCGCAAAATACGGAAGACGATTTTAACAATCTGCCTGCAAAAAAAGCTTCGGCAAAGGACAGGCACGGTTTTTATCAGGCGGACAATGCGTTTGTTTTTTTCAATCCGCACTGTGAATTTGAAGACTGGTATTTTTATGGCGAAACCGCAGGGGAGATGACAGAGCTGTACCTGATTACGGATCCGGAATATCAGCTGTTTTTGGCGGCATTGAAAAACGCCGGTTCTGCGCCAAAAGATCAGGCGATGTTAAAGCTCCATTTTTTACAAAAAACAGCTGATTTAAACTGGGAAGAGGAGATTGCCTATCAGTTGGCGGAGGACACGCTGATCGGGATTGCAGTTCCGATGGAGTGAAGGGAAAGAGACGGCAGTTCATGCTCTGGAAGCGGAGAAGGTTTCATGCAGAGTTGACGTGCTATGTCAAATTGTCCAGAAGAATGTTAAGAGAACTGGAAAGATGCCGAATTTTGATTGAATTTATTGTGCAAAGTATCAATTATGCTTCCTCGAAAAATGCATTATAATGTCAAAAGAGAATATGAGAGGAGGGAACGAAAATGGCACCGCATATATTGGCAGTTCTGATTTTCGTTGTGATGTTTGTCCTGATTGTCCTGGACAAAATCGAGCGGCAGTATGTCTCCCTTGGCTGCGGACTTTTGATGATCGTACTGGTGTTTGGACTGGGCATGCACAGTAAGGATGCGATTGTGGAAACGCTGAATGTGAAAAGCATCTTTCAGGCAAGCTTCTGGTACACGGCAGCGGAAGGAGAGGCATCTTCATCCGGAATTAACTGGTCTACCATCATTTTCATTTTAGGTATGATGATCATGGTAGAGGGAATGGGAAAGGCAGGATTTTTCCGCTGGCTCTGTCTGGAGATCGCAAAGCTGGTAAAATATCGCACGATTCCGGTATTTATCACGTTTATGCTGATGTCTTTTGTACTGGCGATGTTCATCGACAGTATTACGGTCATCCTGTTTTTGGCGGCAGTTACGCTGGAGCTGGCGCAGACGCTCAAGTGTAATCCGGTTCCGATTATTCTGTCGGAAATTTTCTGTGCGAACCTTGGCGGTTCGGCAACGATGTGTGGAGACCCGCCCAACATTATCATCGGCACATCCCTGGGATATACCTTCGGTGAATTTATTTCCAACACCGGCTTTATCGCTCTGATTTCGCTGGTTGTCATCGTGATTTATTTTTACTTATGCTTTCATAAGGAACTGGCCGGACAGGGTGCAGCGGTTCAGATTACTTCTTATCCTGATCCGAAGGAAGCGATTACAGATAAAGGTGAGTTTGCAAAGAGCTGTGTCATTTTCCTGCTGGCAGTTGTCCTTTTGGTAACCCATGCGCAGACGGGGCTGACCGTTGCGTTTATCGGTACGTTTATTGCGATTTTGACACTTGTGACACAGTATAAGGATGCAAAAGAGCTGCTTGCCAAAGTAGACTATAAGACGCTTTTATTCTTTATTGGTCTGTTTGTTGTAGTCGGCGGATTGGAGCAGACGGGCGTACTGGAAGAAATCGCCGGTCTGATCAGTAAATTGAGCGGCTCCAACGGCATGCTGATGTGCGCGATTATTCTCTGGATATCCGCAATTGCAAGTGCATTTGTTGACAATATTCCGTTTGCTGCGACGATGATTCCGGTCATCCAGACGCTGTCGGCGATGCAGGGCATAGATTTGAGTACGCTGGCGTGGACACTTTCCATGGGAACCGATATCGGCGGCAGCGCAACACCGATTGGCGCATCTGCAAACGTTGTTGGAATTTCCGTCGCGACCAAGCAAGGCTATCCGATTGGATGGGGATATTACTGTAAATATGCGGCACCTGCGACGATCATTGTCATTTCGATTTCGATGGTTTGCATTTTCCTGAGATATTTCTAAAAGCAGAATCCTGTTTTGCCGGAGGGAGTTTTTTGCCTGCGGCAAAACGGAATTCTCCGAAACGAAAAATATAAGGGGTAACGGAGGGGTATGTGTATGAAGAAACAGTTGATTATTTCTGTAGGACGGGAATTTGGAAGCGGCGGACATGTGATTGCGGAGACTCTGGCAAAAAGGTTTGATCTGCCTTTGTACGACAGCAATATTCTGGAATCTATTGCGCAGGAGAGAAACGTAGACGCCAAAACGCTGCACCGTTATGATGAAGTGCCCAGAAACATCCTGTTTTCCAGAAGGGTAAGGGAGTATTCGACCTCTGCAGAAGAAAATATCGCGCAGATGCAGTTCGAGTATCTGAAGAAAAAAGCAGATGAGGGAGAATCCTTTGTCGTTGTAGGACGCTGCTCGGAAACAAAACTTGCAGGAACCCCAGGATTGATCACGATTTTCGTGCTGGGCGATATTCCGGTCAAGACTGCGCGTATTATGAAGCTTCACAACCTGACGGAGAAAGAAGCGAAGAATATGATCGAAAAGCAGGATCGCCAGCGTAAGATGTACCACAACTATTACGTAAAGGGAAAATGGGGAGATTCCCGTAATTATGATCTGAGCATCAACAGCAGCCGGATGGGGATTGAAAAGACGGCGGATTTCCTGGAAAGTTATATTAGAGAGCGGATCGCAGAATCCGTTCAAGAAGCCTGAGACGATCTGAAAAACGTCCGGTAGAATGCAGATGGGAAAAATCCCAAGGCATTTTGCCGGACGTTTTTATTCATGACAATAGAATGTTCGCGGAGCGTGCATTCTATTGTTTACGCGTGCAACGAGCCAAAGTCCGTGCTTGCACGAGACCTTGGCGACTGCCGCGATAACTTGAGAAACTCGCGGAGCGTGTTTCTAGAGAGATTATCCACACTGCCGCCGCTTTTCTCAATGAGATCCGTTACTTCCTTCTGCATTTCGGAAACATTGTTTATTTCGCGGACTTTCACATAATAAGAGGAATTTTCTTTCACCAGCTCGAGCTTGGCGCATTTGTCCTGAATAAATGTTAAGAGCTTGGTATATCCGTAGTTGCGGACATCGAAATCGGTGAATTTGCTGTTTAAACGGCTGCCGATTTCTCCCATATAGGTGAGTTTCCCTTTGTTTTCATTATCGTTGATGACAGAAATGATGGCTTCTTCGATATCAGCGATCGGGGTGACTGCATTCGCTTTGACGCTGCGGTCGGAGGAAAAGTCTTCATGCAGTTCGGCGGTCTGACTTTCGGAAAGGGTAACACTTGCTTCAAAAATCAGATTCAGATGGATGAATTTGTTGCACGCTTTTGTGAGGGCGGCAGGGGTTTTGGATTCTCCCATACCAATCACGTACATATTGGCTTCCCGCAGGCGCATGGCGAGCCGGGTAAAATCGCTATCGCTGGTGACGAGACAGAAACCGTCTACATTGCCGGAATAGAGGATGTCCATCGCGTCGATGACCATGGTCATGTCGGAAGAATTTTTGCCCGAGGTATAGTTAAACTGCTGAATCGGTGTGATGGAATTCTCCAGAAGAATATTTTCACTCCAGCCGTTATTTTTTGTCCAGTTACCGTAGATGCGGCGATAAGTGGCAAAGCCGTAGGTTTCGATTTCATTAAAAATGATAGATGCATATCTGGAACTGACGTTTTCTGAATCGATCAGTACTGCGATCTGCATTTTGGATTCATTCTGGTCCATGTATGACACTCCCGTTTTTCTTTCAGTATAACTCGTCCGGAGGTGTTTTGCAAAGGAGTTTTCTGTGTCCTTTTTAAAACTATAGATTTTGAAATGCAAGTTATCCCTTTTCAGAAAAAAGCAAATCAGATATAATAAACATAAGCTGTAAAACGGAAAAGGAATACAAAAGAGCAGCGAAAGGGAGATTTTGATATGGAGACATCACTTTTTCAGATCAGGCAGAGAGAGAGTTTTGGGTTTTCCGCAGAGAATCCAACAGGAACCAGAGAAGGCGGCACGCATGCAAAGGACTGCGAAAAATTGCGTCCCTGTATCGACATTGAGCCGGGAGAAACGGTTGTTTTATGCGATACCGACGGACCGGGTATGATTACGCATATCTGGTTTACCGGCTATGTGGGACATTCCTTTGTGATGAGAATCTATTGGGATAATGAGGAGTTCCCTTCGGTAGAAGCACCGATTTCCGCATTTTTCGGATGCGCTTATGATGAAAATTTCAAGGACAGGGATGGAAAGTATGTTGTACTGAACGCTGCGACGATGCTGACTGCACCGGGACGCGGCTATAACAGCTACTGGGAGATGCCTTTTTACAAGCATTGTAAAATTACAATGGAAAACAGAGGAGAGCAGAAGCAGACGCTGTTTTATATGATTTCCGGCTGGCACGGGGAAATTCCGGAGGACAGCGGATATTTCCATGCAGTTTACAGACAGGAGCATCCGGTGCAGAAAGGACGTTCCTATACTGTGCTGGACAACGTTGAGGGTCCCGGAATGTTTGCCGGTGTATGTTTTTCCTCCGGCATGAATGGCAACAACACCTGCTGGGTAGAAGGCGAGATCAAGATGTATATTGATGGTGCGAAATACCCTTCCATGAATTATACCGGTACGGAGGATTATTTCTGCGGATCTTACGGGTTCGGAAATGATATTATTTTGAACAAATATCAGACCTTCTCCGGATTGTATACCGGATTATATGCGATCCTTGGCGATAACGAAGAATTTTACAACCAGCAGCAGCGCTTTTTGCTTTACCGCTTCCATGTAAAAGATCCGGTTTATTTTTCGAAGAATTTTAAGATGACAATGGACAACCTTGGCTGGACAGGACCGAGATACGATGATTATACCTCTGTGGCATTCTGGTATCAGCAAAAGCCCGGAAAACTGCCGTTTGAGCTTCCGGCAGATGCAGAGATGGTGATGAAGTAAACTCTGACTGATTTTGGAACGTAGTTGACAGCAAACAATAGAATGCACGTTCTGTGCGCATTCAATTGTCATGAACAAAAAAGAGCGAACCATTCTGCACCTTGCAGTGGTTCGCTCTTTTTATTTCATAGGAAAATGCATCCTATGAAATAAAAACGCGCTACGAGAATGTGCCAAGGCACATTCTTTTTTGCACTTTTATAAAGACACCGGACAGTATAGCTGTCTGATAACGGAATTTATAAATAAGACTCGCGCTTGTTGTATTTTTCCAGAATTGTACGGATCTTTTCGGTAGGAGTCAGGACGTTGGACATGGAAACATCGTGGTTCATGAAGTCGATGATGGATGCCAGGAACTTGCTCATGTCCGCTTCGATGTAGTAAGGGCGGGAGAGCAGTTCAGGAATCTGGTAGGTGAGGTTGGTGGTGATTACCTTGTCGAACCATCCCTTTTCATAGGCTTCATCAAATGCAGCCATGCCGTCTGTGAACAGACCGAAGGTCGTACAGATGAAGACACGTCTTGCATTCATTTCCTTTAACTGACGGGCGGTATCAAGCATACTTCCGCCGGAGGAAATCATATCATCGACGATCACAATGTCCTTGCCGTCGATATTGTCTCCTAAGAATTCGTGTGCAACGATGGGATTTTTGCCATTTACGATCACGGAGTAATCGCGGCGCTTATAAAACATACCGATGTTGACGCCGAGCACATTTGCAAAATAAGTGGTACGGTCGAGTGCGCCTTCATCCGGGCTGATAACCATCATATGATCCTTATTGATGATGAGATCCGGCACGTTGTCGAGCAGGGCACGCATGAACTGATACGGAGGGGTAAAGTTATCGAAGCCGCACAGAGGGGTTGCGTTCTGTACTCTGGGGTCGTGCGCATCGAAGGTGATAAAGTTGGTAACGCCCATTTCAGCGAGCTCTGTCAGTGCATAGGCACAGTCCAAAGATTCACGGCCACTTCTTTTGTGCTGACGGCCTTCATACAGGAAGGGCATAATGACATTGATTCTCTTTGCCTTACCTTCTACGGCGGCAATCATTCTTTTTAAGTCCTGATAATGGTCATCGGGAGACATATGGTTGGTATAACCGTTTAAAGAATAGGTCAGGCTATGGTTGCAGACATCGACCAGAAGATAGAGGTCGGTACCGCGGACGGATTCGTGTAGTTCACCCTTGCCTTCCCCACTGCCGAAACGTGGGCAGCTGGCGTCAACCAGATAGTTGTTTTCGATATAGCCGCGGAATGCAGGATCGTCATGTACGGTCTTGCGCATATTTCTGCGGAATGTTACAAGATAATCATTGACATTTCTGCCGAGCTTCTCTGCGGAGTTTAACGCAATGATTTTCAGAGGGCCAACGGGAAGTGCATTTTCCAGTTCGCGTAAATTAGGCATTTGATTTTCCTCCATTATATCCTGATGGAATTCATCAGACAGTACATTTACCTTTCATTTATATCATCCGCCTGTTGGCGCGTCAAGAAATTTCTCGTGACAGAGCGGGATTTTTCTAGTAAAATAGGAAGGTACAGGAATTGGATTCAAAAAAAGAAGAATTTCCGATCAGAAAGCATGCAGGAGTAGGATAGTTCATGAAGAAGCAAAAAGGGCATTTGATTAAAACTGTAAAACCGGACAGCATCGCAGAGGAGATGGGGATAGAACCCGGAGATCGCCTGCTGGAGATCAACGGTGAAACGGTAGAAGATATTTTTGATTATCAATATATGATCGAGGAAGAGTATGTGGAGGTGCTGATCGCCAAGCCGTCCGGGGAAGAATGGCTGTTGGAGATCGATAAGGATTACGCGGAGGATCTGGGGGTCGAGTTTGAAAACGGACTGATGGACGATTACCGTTCCTGCAGCAACAAATGTATTTTCTGTTTCATCGACCAGATGCCGAAGGGAATGCGGGAAACACTGTATTTTAAAGACGACGATTCGCGTCTTTCCTTTTTGCAGGGCAACTATGTGACGCTGACAAACATGTCTGACAAGGATGTGGAACGTGTGATCAAATATCATATGTCTCCGATCAATATTTCCTTTCAGACCACAAATCCGGAGCTGCGCTGCATGATGCTGCACAACCGTTTTGCAGGCGACGCGCTCAAAAAGGTCGATCGCTTTTACGAGGCGGGAATCGAGATGAACGGTCAGATCGTTTTATGTAAGGGAGTCAACGACGGTGCAGAGCTGGAACGCAGCATTTCCGACATGTCGAAATATTTGCCGCATCTGCGCAGCGTGTCGGTTGTGCCGGTTGGACTGTCGAAATACCGGGAGGGGCTGTATCCTCTGGAGCCCTTTACAAAAGAAGAAGCGCAGCAGGTGCTTGCGACGATCCACAAATGGCAGGAAAAGCTTTTTCCCGAGTACGGTCTGCATTTTATCCATGCCAGCGACGAATGGTATATCCTGGCGGAAGAGGAGATTCCGGACGAGGATAACTACGATGGGTATCTGCAGCTGGAAAACGGTGTCGGCATGATACGGCTTTTGCTGGAAGAATTTGAAGATTCCCTGCGGCAGCTTCGAAAAAGCGGCGCGATGGAGCGCTGGAATCACAGAAAGCGGGAAATTTCTACAGTAACCGGCAGAATTGTCGCACCCTACATCGAACGGATGGCGAGACGGATGGAGGAAGAATTTCCGGGGCTCTGTGTCCATGTGCATCCGATCCGCAACGACTTTTTTGGGGAACGGATTACGGTAACAGGGCTTTTAACCGGACAGGATATCATGGCGCAGTTAAAGGGCGAGCATCTGGGCGAAGAGCTGCTGTTGCCGATCAACGTCCTTCGAAGCGGCGAAAGGGTGCTGTTGGACGACTATACGGTTGAGGATATTTCCAGCGCTTTACAAGTACCCGTGAATATTGTAAAATCAAGCGGATATGATTTTACGGAAAGTTTGCTGGGCAAATTTTAACCCCAGTCCGGAAATTGCAGCTGTGCAGTTTAGAAAAATCAGCGCATTGCCAAAGGACAGGCGGGAGAAATGTTGTCCGTTATAAGGAAAGGAGCATATATGGCAAGAAAAAGAAAGCCAATCGTTGCAGTAGTTGGCAGACCCAATGTCGGAAAATCGACACTGTTCAACGCACTGGCGGGAGAGATGATCTCTATCGTAAAGGATACACCGGGCATTACAAGAGACCGTATTTATGCGGACATTTCGTGGTTGGATAAAAATTTTACCCTGATTGATACCGGCGGTATCGAGCCGGATTCCGGGGACATCATTTTGTCCCAGATGCGGGAGCAGGCACAGATCGCCATCGACACGGCGGACGTGATTCTGTTTATGGTAGATGTCAAGCAGGGATTGGTGGATGCAGATTCCAAGGTAGCGGATATGCTGCGCCGTTCCCACAAGCCGGTGGTTTTGGTGGTCAACAAAGTAGACAGCTTCCAGAAATACATGGCGGATGTCTATGAGTTTTATAATTTGGGGATCGGTGATCCGTGGCCGATCTCTGCGGCAAACCGGATGGGGATCGGCGATATGCTGGACGAAGTTGTACGTCATTTTCCTGAAGATGCAGAGATGGAAGAGGAGGATGATCGTCCGAAAATTGCGATTGTCGGAAAACCGAATGTCGGCAAATCGTCCATTATTAACCGTTTGATCGGTGAAAACCGGGTGATCGTTTCCAATATTGCAGGTACAACGCGGGATGCGGTGGATACCGAGGTAATGCATAACGGAAAAGAGTACATCTTCATTGATACGGCAGGTCTTCGACGCAAAAATAAAATTAAAGAAGAGCTGGAGCGTTATATGATCGTCCGCACCGTCAGCGCGGTAGAGCGCGCCGATGTCGTCGTGCTTGTCATCGATGCGGAAGAGGGCGTGACCGAGCAGGATGCCAAGATTGCAGGAATTGCTCATGAGCGGGGCAAGGGCATGATCATTGCGGTCAACAAGTGGGACGCCATCGAGAAAAATGATAAGACGATTTATCGTTTCCAGGAAAAGATCCGAAACACCCTTTCCTTTATGCCGTATGCAGAGATTATTTTCATTTCTGCACTGACCGGGCAGCGTCTGCCCAAGCTGTTTGAGACGATCGATGCAGTCATTGAGAACCATGCGCTGAGGGTTGCAACGGGCGTATTGAATGAAATTATGGCGGAAGCGGTTGCATTGCAGCAGCCTCCGACGGACAAGGGAAAGCGTCTGCGGCTGTATTACATTACGCAGGTATCGGTAAAGCCTCCGACATTTGTTATTTTCGTCAACGATAAAGGGCTGATGCACTTCTCGTATACGAGATATATAGAAAATAAAATCCGCGAGGCGTTTGGATTCCGCGGAACACCTCTGAAATTCATTATCAGAGAGAGGAAGGAGAATAACGAATGATGGAACGTCTGGTCTGTGTAGCCATCGGCTATCTGTTCGGTCTGTTTCAGACTGCCTATATTTATGGAAAGCTGCATGGAATCGATATCCGCAATTACGGAAGCGGCAATGCGGGAACGACAAATACGCTGCGCGTGCTCGGTACAAAGGCAGGACTGATCGTACTGGCAGGAGATATTTTAAAATGTATCCTGGCAATCGCAGCAGTGCGCTTGTTGTTTGCAGGCGGCGTACATGAGGATATGTATTATCTGCTTGCGATGTATGCGGCACTCGGTGCAATTCTGGGACACGACTATCCGTTTTATTTAGGCTTTAAGGGCGGCAAGGGCATTGCTGCGACAGCAGGCCTGATCCTGGCGATCCATCCGGCATTTATCCCAATGGGTGTGATCCTGTTTTTCGGTACCTTCCTGCTGACGCATTATGTTTCCCTCGGTTCCCTGTTGGTTTATGCAGGATTCCTGATCGAAATGGTGATTATGGGACAGATGGATCTGTTTTCCATGCCGGTCGGACACCGGATTGAGATGTATGTGATCGCGGCGTTTCTGACGGCAATGGCGTATTGGAAGCACCGGGAGAATATCAAACGTCTGCTTTCCGGTACAGAACGCAAGACCTATCTTTTTAAGAAAAATAAAGAAGCGCTGAACTAAGAAACAAAGCAGATATAAATTAGAGTAGGATGGTAAAATAACTATGGCAAAAATCGGTATGATCGGTGCCGGCAGCTGGGGCACTGCGTTGACCTGGCTTTTGACAAATAACGGACATCAGGTAACGGTATGGAGCGCACTTGCGGATGAGATTACGATGCTGCAGGAAAAGCATGAACAGACCTCCAAGCTGCCGGGAGTCATTCTGGATGACAGTGTGGTATTCACAACAGATTTAAAGGCTGCTGTGGAGGGTATGGATCTACTCGTTTTGGCAGTTCCGTCCCCGTTTACCAGAAGCACGGCCCATCAGTTAAAGGATGTGGCAGCACAGGGACAGATCATCGTAAACGTTGCAAAGGGCGTGGAAGAAAACACGCTGATGACGCTTTCTCAGATCATTGAAGAAGAGGTTCTGCAGGCGGAGGTGGCAGTGCTTTCCGGTCCGTCCCATGCGGAAGAGGTGGGCAAGGGAATCCCTACGACGATCGTTGTCGGTTCTAAGAAAAAAGAAATTGCGGAAAAAATCCAGGGCATTTTTATGAGCCCGGTATTCCGCGTGTATACAAGCCCGGATGTGCTTGGTATCGAGCTGGGTGCAGCGCTTAAAAATGTCGTTGCGCTGGCAGCGGGCGTTGCAGACGGCTTAGGATACGGCGATAACACCAAGGCTGCACTGATTACGCGAGGTATCACGGAAATTGCACGCCTGGGCACTGCGATGGGCGGACGCCGTGAGACGTTCTTTGGACTGAGCGGAATCGGCGACCTGATTGTAACCTGTGCCAGCATGCATTCGAGAAACCGTCGCGCAGGCATCCTGATCGGAAAAGGATACACGATGGAAGAGGCCATGAACGAAGTCAAGATGGTCGTTGAGGGCGTGTATTCTGCAAAGGCAGCCCTGGGTCTGGCACACAAGTACGAAACATCGATGCCGATCATCGAGCAGGTCAATCTGGTGCTGTTCGGCGGAAAGCCCGCAAAAGAAGCAGTGGCAGATTTGATGCTGCGGGATAAAAAAGTAGAAATCTCCGATACAGAGTGGGAATGAAGCAAAAAAGAGAACCGCGAGGTTCTCTTTTTTGCGCTACTTTCGAATTTCCGCAGGAAATTTGAAAGGTTCTATCTAAAAGAGAGCCGGGAGGCTCTCTTTTTTGCGCTACTTCTGAATTCCCGTTAGGGAATTTAGAAGGTTCTATTTAAAAGAGAGCCGGGAGGCTCTCTTTTTTTGCGCTACTTTCGAATTTCCGCAGGAAATTTGAAAGGTTCGTTCTTACCGGATCGCTTCCACGATCATGCGGGTTGTCTTAGGCTTGTTCATGGAATAAATATGGATGCCGTCTACGCCGTGCTGTTTTAAATCAAGAATCTGGCGGATTGCATAATCGATACCGGCTTTTCTCATATCTTCCGGGTTTTCTCCGTAAGTCGCAATGATGTCGGCCAGCTCTTTCGGAACGGAAGAGCCGGAGAGGGTTACCGTCGTGCCGAGCTGCTTTGCGGAAGTGATCGGCATGATGCCTGCACAGACCGGAAGCGTAATGCCTGCATGGTTTTTCTTTTCCAGGAAACGGTAGAAGCTGTCATTTTCAAAGAACAGCTGAGTGATGAAAAACGCTGCGCCTGCTTCCTGCTTTTCTTTCAGGTAAGCAATATCGTTGTCAAGGCTTTCTGCTTCAAAATGCTTTTCAGGATAGCATGCGCCTGCGATTTCCAGATCCGTGTGCTCCTTTAAGAAGCGGGTCAGGTCGGAAGCATGGGCAAAGGCACGGTTTTCAAACTGTGCATCATCCATCCAGGTCGGGCGGTCACCGCGAAGTGCCAGTACATGGGAAAGACCCGCCTGCTTCATGTCATCGGTAACGGCGAGAATGTCCTCTTTGGAGGAGCCAACGCAGGTCATATGGGCAACTGCCGGGATGTGAAGACTGTTCTGGATGAAGGAAGCCAGCTCCACCGTGCGTTTGGAACGGCTGCCGCCTGCACCGTAGGTTACGCTGATAAAATCCGGCTGTAGCTCGGAAAGCTGATGCAGGACGTTCTGCGCATTTGTAAATTCGTCGTCCTTCTTGGGAGGAAATACCTCAAAAGAAAGGGTCTGTTTCTGGGAAAATAAATCTTTAATCATAGGTAAGAAATCCTTTTCTGTAGTGTGCATCAAACAAACCCGGGTTCAGGAACTGCTTGATTTTGAATCTTAAATATCGTACCATGAACTTAGCTGTAATTCAAGCTTGGCATGAGTAAAAAGAAATGGAGGATAGTGAGAAAAATAAGCGTGATCGCTTATTTTCTCACAGCTATTTGTGCCGCAGGCGTCACAAAGTAGCTAGGATCGCAGAGCAGAACTGGAAATTCTGCTCGCGATTCCTTCGGCGCAAAGCGCCTGCGGAATGGAGGATCGTATGAAACTGGAAACACTGATGAGTATCAAAGAACGCAGAAGCGTGCGTTCTTATCGGAAAGAACAAATTTCGAAGGAAGAGCTGGATGCAGTTCTGGAGGCTGGAACTTATGCGGCGTCCGGGATGGGACGTCAGCCCGCGAAGATGGTTGTGGTTCAGGAGCCTGAATTGATTGCGAAGCTTTCCAAAATGAACGGGGCGGTTATGGGAGCAGATTCTGATCCATTTTATGGAGCGCCTACTGTAGTGATCGTTTTTGCAGATACCAATGCCGGAACATGGCTGCAGGACGGTTCGCTCGTGATGGGCAATCTGATGCTTGCCGCTTATGCAGTCGGGCTTGGCTCCTGCTGGATCAACCGCGCAAAGGAGATGTTTGAAAACGCAGAAGGCAAAGCACTGATGAAAGAATGGGGAATTGCAGATACCTATGCAGGCGTTGCCTGCTGTATCTTAGGCTATGCGGACGGTCCGCTGCCGGAGGCAAAGCCGAGAAAGAACGATTACATCGTAAGAGTGTAAGGAGAGAACAGCCCCGGTTCTTATCTGGAACGATAGGAACTGGGGCTGATTTTGTAATAATTGCGGGAGCAGGTGCCGCAGTTGATACGGCTCCTGTTTTGAGAGAGGGGAAAGTCTGTGGCATCGGACGGATGGAAATCTTTTTAGAAAAAGACAGTACACAAAGGTCAAACAGCCTGTATAATAGAGCAGAAGTGAATGAAACATAAAATTACAGAGGGAGAAACGGAATGGTAAAATTTTTACAGGAGGCGGCCCATGTTGTGCCGTCAAAGCGTCAGCTGGACTGGTATGAGCTGGAAAGCTATGCGTTTATTCATTTTGGAGTAAATACCTTTACGAATCGGGAATGGGGAGAGGGAACCGAGCCGGAATCTATTTTTAATCCTGAAAATCTGGACTGCGATCAGTGGGTGGAAGCGATCAAGGCAGCAGGCATGAAGGGAATGGTGCTGACAGCAAAGCATCACGACGGTTTCTGCCTTTGGCCTTCCAAATATACGGAGCATTCCGTGAAAAACAGCCCGTGCAAAAAAGACGTTGTCCGGGAAGCTGCCGAAGCATGTAAAAGGGGCGGCATCAAGTTCGGATTTTATCTGTCTCCGTGGGATCGGAACGCTTCCTGCTACGGGACACCGGAATATAACGACTATTTCTGCAACCAGCTGACGGAGCTTCTGACAGAGTACGGCGACATCTTTTATGTCTGGTTTGACAACGCCTGCGGAGAAGGCCTAAACGGCAGAAAACAGGTATACGATTTTCCTCGTTATATTGAGCTGATCCGGAAATATCAGCCCAATGCGGTTATTTTTAACGATTTCGGACCGGACATCCGGTGGTGCGGCAACGAAGCCGGTAAACCGAGACATTCCGAATGGGCGGTCATCCCGTCCGAACTGTGTCATTTGGGCAGGGTGCAGACGGGTCCCGGACCGATGGCGGAGGAAGGAAGCCTTTCCTGGATTTACAATACCGAACAGGAGTTAGGAACGATGCCGAATATTCTCTACACAAAGGGGCTGACCTTTACGCCTACGGAGATCAATATGTCTATCCGTCCGGGCTGGTTCTGGCATCTGGAAGAGGAGCCTCACTCCCTGGAACGCCTGTTTACTACCTATCTGGGAAGCGTCGGGTCGAATGCGTGTATGCACCTGAATTTGCCGCCTAACAAAGACGGACGGATTGATGAGCGGGACGTAAAGCGTCTCAAAGAGTTCGGCGCGCTGCTGCAAGAAGAGTTCGGCACTGAGCTGGATGTCAAAATCCGGGAAGAGGAAAGTCCCAAAACGCAGAAGGTCTATACGATTTCCTTAAAGCAACCCACCGACCAGATCCGCTATGTTTCGCTGCGGGAAGATCTGATCAAGGGTCAGCGCGTAGAGGGCTTTCGGATTACGGCGCAGTCCGGCAGCGGCAATCAGTATCCGCTGTATCAGGGCACTGTCATCGGAAACCGCAAAATCTGCCAGCTGCAGAATCCCTTCGGCGAGCAGAACCCGCTGATCAACGACATGGAAGACCGCATCTGTCAGATTCAGGTACAGATCACTGCGGCGAGGGATGAAGTATTTTTAAAAGACATTAAAATCTATTAAGAACACAATAAGATGCCACGAAAAAGAGCTGCCGTATGGCAGCTCTTTGATGTTATCCCAGCACCTTCTGGAATGCCTCCCAGGCAACGCAGAACGCCTTTTCCGTGTTGTTTTCGGTGCGAATTGCAGCGTTGTGTTCTAACGCTGCAAGACCGCTGAAATTGGCTAAATGCGGCTCGAGGCTCAAAAAGCCGTGATAGCCGGAAGCGTCGAGCTTTTGGAAAATTTCCGGCAGATGTCCGTCGCCTGTGCCTGCCGGAACGACTTCGCTGGTAGCAAAGAGCGCGTCCTTGACATGGACATAGGAAATATAGGGGGAGAGCATTTCATAAGCCTCTAACGGATCCTGACCGCACTGGATAAAGTTCGCAAAGTCGAATGTGCAGGAGAAGTGCTTTCCTGCAAATTGCTGCATCAGGTCGAGGCAGCGGGACGCGTTGTCGCCGTAAATACCTTTTTCATTTTCATGCAGCAGGGTGATATTGTTATGCGCAGCCTCTGCAACCATCGCCTCCATCCGGAAAAGCACCTCGGAGCGGCAGTCTGCCGCAGCATAGTTTTCCGGGATATAGAAGCTGAACATACGGATATAGGGCGTTTCGAAGATGTCTGCCATCTGTTCCGTATGGGAAAGCTTCTGCAGGTGCGCATCGAAATCATCGTCAATTCCGATTTTGCCGATCGGAGAGCCGATGGCGGAAATGCGGATATTTGCTTGATCGAGCTTTTTCTTTACCTCTTTTGCAAAATTCATCGTAAAATCGGAAACATTTATGCCATCCGCGCTGCGCAGCTCAATGTAGGAAATGCCGAGTCGGGAAAGCACTTCGATCTGGCGGTCTAAGGATTCTGCGATTTCGTCAGCAAAGCAGCTGACCGGGCAGGAAGAGAGCAGTTTATGTTGTGTGTTCATGACGGGTTACCTCGTTGTTTTTTGTTGTGTGGGGCGGAGAGACAGCGTGCATTCTATTGTTCGATGAGTGTTACACTGTGTCCGCTGCGGGCGGACTCATACGTTCCAAGCATCAGCCGGATGCTCGGCTCCATTGTTTCCAGGTTTAAGCGAAAGCGCCGGTTGTCGTGCAGGGACTGATAGAAGTCCGAAATGCATGCGGTGTGTCCGGTGCCCCAGTAACTCTTGCCGATCGGGGTCAGCGTTTCGATGGAAAGCTGATAAGGCGCAGCGTCTTTGGGATATACCGTGACGTGCGGGTCTTCCACGCGGATTGTCATGTTTTCGCAGGCAATTTCGATCAGCGGTGCGACATCTGCGCAGTAGGAGGTCGTCGCATAGAAGTTTGCATGGACGCCGTTAAAGTCAATATAGGCTTCGAGCGTATCCTCGACTTCTATTACATCTTTTAAATGGTGGTTGGTCATCGTCGCATCGACCGCAGTCGGGTCGCCGAGCAAAAAGCAGAGCAGATCCTGTGTGTGGACGGACTGGTTGATCAAAACGCCGCCGCCCTCGGTTTTTAAGCTGCCTCTCCAGCCGCTTTCGGTATAATAAGCTGCGCCTCTGCACCAGGTTACGAACGCGCGTGCGCCGAGGACTTTTCCGGCTTTTCCGGAGTCGATCAGATCCTTTGCCGCGCGGATGCTGGCGTTATAGCGGTTCTGATAACAGAAGCCAAGTTGGGCGTCAGATTTTGCAGCAGCTTTTTTCAGCTCTTCGAGCTGGTCAAAAGAGATCGCAGGCGGTTTTTCCATAAAGACGTTGATATTTCGTTCCAGGGCATAAATCGTCATTGGAACGTGCAGATAGTGCGGCGTGCAGATATGCAGGACATCCGGCTTTTCTGCATCAAGCATGCTTTCGAGGGACGGATAGGGCTTGGTATGGAAATTTTCTGCATAACTTTGCGCTTTTTCGGGTTTGATATCGGCGGCAGCGACAAATTCCGTATCAATGCCGGAAGTCAGGACGCTGCCGTGTACGGCGGCGATACCACCGCAGCCAACCAGACAGGTTTTCATGCCTTTACGCCTCCTTTGTCGGTATTGTCTGAAACCTTGCTTCCATAGCTGTCAGAGGTATCGAACGTCGCTTCGGTCACTTCGGTTTTGACTTTGGAGGCTTTGCGGTGTTCATTTAATTTTTCAAGGAAAAGCGCTTCGTCGATCGGCAGGGTAACCGTCTGGTCTGTCCAGGAGGAAAGATGCATCGCATTGGAAAGCTCCAGACCTCGGATCCCCTCGGTCCCGTCTGCAACGAGCGGTTCGCCGCGCAGGATCGCGCCTGCAAAAGCGTTCAATACGCCGACATGCTGCGGATTTTTGCCGTCCAGTTCGATGGTGATCTCATGTCCGGCGGGCTGTTCGAAGCCGCCTGTTGCCGTAAAGCAGAAGTCACGTTCGCTCTGTTCGAGCTCGAAGAACGTCAGTTTGTCATGCTCTGCTACGAGTTTGCCGCGTTCCAAAGTAATTTCAAAACGGTTCGTGCCGGGAGCGTCTGCTGTGGTCGTGACAAAAACGCCGGTTGCGCCATTCGGAAATTCGAGATAAGCGGTTACGTCGTCCTCGACCTCGATCTGGTGCCATTTTCCGTTGTGGCAGAAGGCACGGACGCGGCAGGGGAGTCCACAGATCCACTGCAGGAGGTCTAAGTTGTGCGGGCACTGGTTTAACAGCACGCCGCCGCCTTCGCCGTCCCAGGTTGCGCGCCAGCCGCCGGAGTTATAGTAAGCCTGTGTGCGGTACCAGTCGGTGATGATCCAGTTGACGCGCTTGATCTGACCGTATTTGCCGCTCTGTACCATTTCATGCATCTTTCTGTAAACGCAGTTGGTACGCTGGTTGAACATCATGCCGAACACTTTGCCGGAGCGGATGGCAGCTTCATTCATTTCGCGAACCTGCTTGGTATAAACGCCTGCGGGCTTTTCACTCATGACATGAAGCCCGTGTTCGAATGCGAGGATCGCAAGACGCGGATGCTCGTAGTGGGGCGTTGCGATGATAACGGCGTCGCACAGACCGGATTCGATCAGCTGGTCGCCGTTTTCAAAAAGAACGACGTCATCGGGCAGCGTCTCCTTTGCCCAGTCGCGTCTGGACTGCCGCAGGTCTGCAGCGGCGGTCAGTTTGATTTCGGGCGTCAGTCCGGCGAGGATGTTGTTGCAGTGGCCACTGCCCATATTTCCAAGTCCGATGATGCCAAGTTTTACCTGATTCATAAGTACCTCCTCTTGATACAGAAATTTCGGTAATGCAAAATTCGCCTGTGTCGATTCAGTTCCGGCAGTAGGCATTTGCTGCCGGATGAAAGTCTGATTTAGCGGTAGCCAGCCTTTGCCAGATTTTCATAGCTGGTCTTTAAGCAGTCGAAGGGGCTTTCCCCATAGCAGTCGTCCTGCTCAACGAGCATATATTTGCAGTTGGAAGCTTCCAGTGCGTGGAAGATAGCGGAGAAGTTTAAGTTGCCTTCCATAACCGGAGCCATGACCGGCTGCCAGTTTTTTACTTTCATATCTTTTAAGTGGACGCAGGGAATCCGGTCGCTCATCTGCGAGATCCAGTCACAGACGTCCGCGCCTGCTGCCGCAACCCAGTAAGTATCGAGCGTGACTCCCATTTCATCCGGTGCAAAGCCCTCGAGGAGATATTCCAAAATCCGGCGGTTGGGCGCAGCATTTGGAAGATTTTCCGCGGCAAAAGTTTCGAACTCGAGGTTATGGTTGTGGTACATGAAAAGCTTTCCTGCCGCCGCGATTTTTTTCGCAGGCTCTTTAAAATCGGAAATAAAGTGGGAAAGCCACTCTTTGGTGCGGTATTTGTCCGGCATGCAGCCAAGACCGATATAGCTGCAGCCGAGGATATCGTGCTCTTTGATGAGCGCGTCGGTATCGTGCAGAATCCGCTCGGGATCGCTGTGGGTCAGGACAATGGAAATGCCCGCGTGGTCGCAAATTTCACGGATCTGCTCCGGCTTAATCTGTTTGGAAACGGCGGAAAGCTGGACGGCTTTATAACCGATGTCAGCGATTTTTTGAATGGTACAGGTAAAGTCTTCGATCGTCTGCGTGTAGCTGCGGACGGTGTAGAGCTGTGCCCCTGTCTGTAGCATGAGAAAGTTCCCCCTTTCAATTGGTGCTGTCTGAATATCATGCATTCCTATGATAGACTCATTATAGCAGAAAGACGATTGTAAGAGAAGTTGGCTATATTGTAAAAGTTGCGATTTCGTGCTAGTTTTGTGGTAAAAGAATCCAATGTATTACAGAAAGGACGCCTCATGAAAAAAGAATTAGAGAGCAGATTTGTCACGCGCCAATACATGCTGGCGCAGGATTTTGAAATAGGGCTACCGCAATCCCACTGGTTAAGGTAGCCCAAAGTGGTGGATTGTGCTATACTTGCGTTATGGGAACATGGAAATCAAAAAACAGACACAAGTATTTGTTACAGTATCATATTATTTTCGGATGCAAGTTTGGAAAGAACATACTTTTTGGACGGACGGATATTTTGCCTGTAGTGTAGGAAATGTTTCAGAAGAAATGCTAAGGGAATATATAGAAAATCAAGGGTAGGAAGGTGGCGACAGTGGGTGTTAAAAGCATATAAATATAGGATATATCCTAATAGCGAACAAAGAATTCAGATTGCAAAAACATTTGGCTGTTGCCGTTTTGTTTACAATCAGACATCCAACGCAATCTATAACATGGATACTGCATATCAAAAGTTCTTTAAGGAACATGCAGGATTCCCAAAATTCAAGAGCAAACATGATAACCATAAATCATATAAAACAAATTATACAAATGGAAATATAACAGTAAATTATGAGAAGGGTAAGATAAAACTGCCTAAATTAAAAGAGGTAAAAGCAAGGCTGCATAGGAATTATAGTGGACAGATTAAGTCAGCGACCGTTTCGCAGATGCCCAGTGGAAAATATTATGTGTCCATACTTGTGGAAACTGAGCATAAGGAGCTGGTACATACAACTGGTAGTATAGGAATAGACTTGGGAATTAAAGATTTATGTATTACTTCCGATGGGAAGATATATGAGAATCAAAAAATTATAAGGAAATATGAGAAACAGCTTGTAAAGCTGCAAAGGCAACTGTCACATAAAGAAAAGAGAAGTAAAAATTATTATAAAACAAAGAAAAAGATAGCACTATGTCATGAGAAAATAAGGAATACCAGAAAAGATTATCTGCATAAAGTTTCCCATGAGATGATCAGCGAAAACCAAGTGATAGTTTCAGAAAATCTGCAGATAAAAAACATGGTAAAAAATCACTATCTGGCAAAAGCCATAAGTGATGTATCATGGTATGAGCTGACAAGACAGTTAGAGTATAAGTCAAAATGGAATGGCAGGAAATACATCAAAATAGATACATTTTATGCCAGCAGTCAAATATGTTCAGTTTGTGGGTATCAGAATTCAGACACAAAAAATTTGTCGGTGAGGACATGGATATGTCCGAAATGTGGAGCGGAACATGACAGGGATATCAATGCGGCAAAGAATATACTGGCAGAAGGACTAAGACAAATAGCATAAGAAAAAATAATAAATAGGGCAGGGACTGCCCGAATTAACGCCTGTGGAGATAGTAGATTACGAGGTCGATTGAAGCAGGAAGCCCATTGGCTTTAGACAATGGGTAGTTCACCTTTATTATTACAGCGATAGCGGGATGGCAGAGGTGCGGACGCATTCCCACGATTATTATGAGTTTTATTTTTTCCTGGAAGGGGACGTCTGTATGAAGATCGGAGAGCGTTCCTATTTGCTCAAGTACGGAGATATCATCCTGATTCCGCCTCAGATTCCGCACTGTGCGATCATCCAGAATCCCCATAAGCCATACCGACGGTTCGTGTTCTGGATCAGCTATAGTTATGCAGATCAGCTGCAAAAACAGTCAGACAGCTATGGGTATCTGATCGAGCGGGCGACAAAGCGTCAGGAATATGTGCTGCATCAGGAGGAGATCGCATTTCGGGAAACGCAGGCAAAGGTGCTCCGACTTTTAGAAGAGATGCGGCAGGACAGGTTTGGAAAGGATGCGAAGATTCCGCTCTGTATTGGTGAACTTGTGCTGCATTTAAATCGCGAGGCATACGCACAGGAGCACCCGATCCGGGAGCGGGCGATGCAGGGACTGTATGAAATGATGATGGATTATATAGAAGAGCATTTAAAAGAAAACCTTGATCTGAACGAGCTTTCGCGCATCTTTCATGTGAGCAAATATCATATTTCCCATGTGTTCAAGGATGAGACGGGGATTTCCGTACATCAGTATATTCTGAAAAAAAGGCTTGATGCCTGCAAAAGCGCCATCCGCAGCGGCGATAAGATCACGAGCGTCTACCCGGTGTTTGGATTTCGGGATTATTCCGCTTTTTACCGGGCATTTCGGAAGGAATATGGGATTTCCCCGAAAGAATATCGGGAGATGTTGGAGAAGCTGGAAGCGATGTCCGGAAGTGATTGAATTTCCGCAGGAAATTTAGAAGTAGCGTCCCAAAGTGGAACCTTTCAGATTTCCTGCGGGAATTTAGAAGTAGCGCAAAAAAGAGAGCCTTAGGCGTGTGCCGATAAGACAGTAATTTGAGAAAACTACAAAATCGGCATCTGCCAAGCAGGATTGGACAACAAAACAGGCGGCACTCAACTTCGGTTGGGTGCCGCCTGTTTTTGTACAGCTAAGGGCTGAAAATCGCCTATTTTCTGTTCTGTAAGGTAAGGACAGTAAAAAGGGTGAAATAGTTAACGCCTCTGCGTGGTTCTTTTGTGAAACAGCGAATCGCTGCATAGCAGATACCGTTCGCTGGGGAGTGCGTATATTTGCGGTCAAGCAAAATACCCCTCAAAACTGTAAAGTCGATAGATAGGTATTTCGATGCAGAGTATGATTGACACTGTAAGAATCGAAAAATCAGATTTTAGCACAAAATAATATTACTAAATAGCGATAACTTCCATCGCGCCTATTGAAAATAGAATGATTGCTATGTTATACTGTGTGTACACACGAACGGTTGGGCACGTTTGATGATCTGATCCGCAATGCCCCATTGGCGCATGCTGATTTCGTTTTGAACGGCAGCACAAAGATGTATTCTAAAACAGTTACTGAGTACAGTCTTTTGGATCAGATTACATGAGAAGTGAAAGTTTGGTACACCGAATACCGAGTTGAGAAAGATATAGAGGAAATAACACAGAGGTGAACGATTTATGGAAGTTACATTTATAAATCCCGGTGTCGATTATATGATTCAGAGTATCATGCATTTTCAGACCGAAGGAGAAGCTGAATTCTGGTCCGAACCCTTATACTATTTCTATCCGCAGCTTGACAGGACATTCGCTGCAAGTTTGCCAGTTGCAGAAAGAAGAGACTACATTGAACGTACCATGAGGGTCGCGTATGCTGAGTTGAAGAACACAATCGACGAGAAGGTAATCTCATATTCTCATCACTGGAACGCTTGCAAAGCGCAGATTACAGCTGCTTTATCAGAGGCTTTCGGCATAGATTGCACAGGCTTGTTTAATGACCTGCGTTGCAATTTGAGTTTGAACCCTATTGAGCCGCGTTTTCTAAAAGAACACTGCTATGACACATTTTATTTGAACAGCGCAAAGGGTGCCATTGGCGATGGAATACATGAGATCATACACTTTATTTGGTTCTATGTATGGAACCAGCTGTTTGGAGATAACTACGACGAATATGAGCGTCCCTCGCTCAAATGGATATTGAGCGAAATGGTGGTCGAATCCGTGATGAGAGATGAGCGGCTCAGCTCCATCAACCCGTATTTCCCGAGAGAAAACGGTGGATGTGTCTATCCGTATTTCTTCGATATGATGGTAGATGGGAAACCTATTCTTGACACATTGGACGCTATGTACAGAAGCCAGAATATTGAAGATTTTATGCGAAGCAGCTACGCCTATTGTCAAGAGCATGAAGCAGTAATTCGAGAACATATTCTAAAGTCAGAGGGGTAAGTTATGCCTGACAACAGGAACTGGAATCGGCCGATACAGATCAAATTCTTCGTATGTGAAAAGGACTTGGCTTGATAAAAGCAAAAATGACAGCACTGAAACTGTGTGCAGAGGTAGAAAAACAATGAACAAAGATATGTGCGTAGTCTGTGACGATGGAATTTTGAATATTCGTGTCGGCGCAATCATCATGAAGGATGGAAAGATTTTGATGGTTGGCAATGACAGAGACTATCTCTACTCCGTTGGCGGCAGGGTAAAATTCGGTGAAACAGCAGAAGAGGCTGTCGTCCGTGAGGTGTTGGAGGAAACAGGCGTTCAGATGGAAATTGACCGCCTTGGCTTTGTGCATGAAAACTATTTCTATGGCGACGTGCCTTCCAATCGGAACAAGCTGATTTATGAGATTTCGCTTTTCTTCTATATGAAAGTGCCTGATGCTTTTGCGCCGATCAGTGAAAGCTTTATGGAGGATAACAGCAAAGAACATTTGGTGTGGGCTTCGCTCGACGAGGACATTAAGATGTATCCAGAATTCTTCAAGACCGAATTGAAGGATCCAACAGACACAGTAAAGCTTTTCACTACGGACAAGAGATAACTGAACAGGAGAGGGATAGCATCTATGCCAGACAACAGGAATCGTAAGCGACCGATACAGGTCAAATTCTTCGTAGATGAAAAAGAACTCAGCTTGATAAAGGCGAGGATGGCGCAGCTTGGTATAGAGAATATGAGCGCTTACCTTCGGAAAATGGCGATCGACGGATATGCAGCAAAACCGGATTTGCCTGAACGCCGTGAACCCAAAAATCCATGACTCACTTTCCGAAGATAGATTGATATTCAACTCCGCAGGAGCGCAGCCGATTTCTCTGAAATCGTTCAGGGGTTTGGGGCATTTCCCCAACAAGATTGCACGGGTGTATAAACGCGAGCATTGCTTGCCAGAATGGCAGGCTCCGGTGTGGGTACTCACCGGAGCTTGCTTGCTATTCTGCAAGGAAATCCCGGTCGTGCCACGCCGGTTTTCGCAAGTGTAGCTACACTTGCTGTGCTTGCTATTCTCCGTTTCCCATGTTAGCAAGCGCCATTTCCTTAAATGAAAATCGGCGGCAACCGCCGCCTTGTCTGCCAAAAAGCGAAACGGACGGGCGCTGTCAATGGCGGCGCAGCCGTTCATCTTGACCATTGACGGCGTTCGTCCGTTTTGCTACTCCGACTGAATTTTTACATAAAATGAACTGAAGTGAAGGGGGCTTGACGAAGTGAATCCGAAAGAAAATGGCAATGAGATCATCGAATTGACCGACAAAGAACTGGACGAGATTTTTGCGGATGATGATTTTGACAACGGCGAGGATGGCGGCGAAATCCGTTCGTTCTATTTCTCCAATCCAGACCCTTATGCCAAGGTCGAGCTTCGTCCCGATGATGCCCCCAAGCGAGAGTTTTCTTTCGATGACAAGGGCAACATCGTAGTGAAAAATCCGTCCGCCTTTTGGCTGCCCGATGTTAAGATTGTGGAGGAACACGGCGGCACGGAATACACGGTGACGGGCAGCTATGAGGGTATGGAAACCCTCGACAAGAAGCTCAGACGCATTATGGAGCAGAACGCCGCCAATGCTGAAAACGGTATCACGGAGGACGCCGATGAGTAACGACGCTTCTCTTGATATAAACCAAAAATCCAATCCTGTTCAGACAGTTGCCCAACTAAAGGAGGACAACAACATGTTAAGGGCAACCGACAAAATCACAGCGCTTTATTGCAGACTGTCCGTGGAGGACACCAAAGAAAAAGGCGGCAAGGATGACCCATCGAACTCCATTCAGCATCAGCAGATCATGCTAATGGAGTACGCTAAGTCCCGGCATTTTCCGAACCCGACCTATTTTATTGACGACGGGTACAGTGGCGTGGATTTTTCCAACCGCCCCGGCTTTAAGAAGATGCTTGCGGAAATTGAAGCCGGTCATGTGGAAGTGGTGATTACGAAAGATCTTTCAAGACTCGGTCGTAATTCCTCGCTGACAGGGCTTTATATCAACTACACGTTTCCTCAGTACGGCGTGCGGTATATTGCCATCAACGACCATTTTGACACCATCGACCCCAACAGCACCGACAGCGACATGGCAGGCATCAAGAACTGGTTCAATGAGTGGTATTCCAAGGATACCAGCCGCAAAATCCGTGCCGTCAACAAGGCAAAGGGTGAGCGTGGAGAGCGCTTGACCACCAACGTTCCCTACGGCTACAAGCGTGATCCTAACGATCCCAAGAAGTGGGTGATTGACGAGGAAGCTGCACAGGTCGTGAAGCGGATCTTTGCACTCTGCATGGAGGGAAAAGGACCGAGTCAGATCGCAGCCCTGCTGGAAAAGGAGAAGGTGCTGAACCCCACCGCATACAAGCAGCGGGAGGGTAGAAAAACACCGCATCAGACCCCGGAGAACGAGTATCGCTGGCACGAAAGCATCGTTGCTTATATTCTCGAATACATGGAGTACACGGGCTGCATGGTCAATTTCAAGACCTACACCAACTCCATCTGGGATAAGAAGCAGCGGGAGAATCCGATGGAGAATCGCAAGATTTTCTATAACACCCACCCGGCAATCATTTCTCTGGAAGTCTTTGATAAGGTGCAGGAGATCAGGCAGCAGCGGCACCGCAGAACGGCAACGGGCAAGAGCAATATGTTCTCCGGTCTGGTGTTCTGCAACGACTGCAAGCAGAAGCTCTACTACTCCACCACCAGCTATTTTGAAAAGCGGCAGGACTTCTTCATCTACTCCACCCATCGTGTCAATAAGGACAAGTGCAGCGGACATTATATCCGTGCCGTTGTACTGGAACAGATCGTCTGGAAGCACATTCAGGAGGTCATATCGGTGTCACTCGCTATGAGGCTTATTTCCGTTCCGAAATGGAGCAAAAGCTCCGTATGCAGAGCGAAGAATCGCTGCGGCTGCATCAGAAGCGGCTGGCACAGGCTGAGAAACGAATCGGAGAGCTTGACCGTCTTTTCATCCGCATTTACGAGGACAATGTTGTCGGTCGGCTGGACGATGAACGCTTCGCCATGATGAGCAAGAACTACACCGAGGAACAGAAAGACCTCAAAGCCGAGGTCAAGAATCTGAAACAGCAAATCCATGAACAGGAACAACAGGCAGAGAATATAGAGCAGTTTGTTCAGCGGGTAAAGAGGAGCAGCACCCTCACGGAGCTGACCCCCTATGCCCTCAGAGAGCTTGTGAAGGCGGTCTATGTGGACGCACCTGACAAGTCCAGCGGCAAGCACAGGCAGAAGGTACATATCGAGTACGACCTTGTGGGCTACATTCCCGTGGATGAGCTGCTAAAAGCGGAACAGGCATGACCGAGATCATGCCTGTTCCACGAAATTTGATTTTACTGTCTTACCAGCAGAGAGCCTTACGGCTCTCTTTTTTGCTTCATTCTCGACCATCCCAGCAGTAGGTGCAGAGTTTGTCTTTGTCCAGGCCAACAGATTCGATCATATCGTCGAGCCTGTGGTAGCGCAGGGTTGTGAACTTTAACTGGCTGCAGATCCGGCGGATCATTTCCTGATACTGATCGGATTCGGGGTCTGCATAAACCTCGAGGTTCGGATACTTATCAGTGCCCTCCATGTCCTGAATGACACGGCGGGTGATCAGATCCATCTCCGAAGAGGAACGGGAGAAGTTTAAGTATTTACAGCCATAGAGCAGGGGAGGACATGCGGGACGGATATGTACCTCTCTTGCACCGCTTTGGTATAAAAATTCAGTTGTTTCCCGCAGCTGCGTACCGCGGACAATGGAGTCGTCAATCAACAGCAGGCTCCTGCCCTGGATCAGATCATGGACCGGGATCAGCTTCATCTTTGCGATGAGGTTTCGGCGGCTCTGCATGGTGGGCATAAAGGAACGAGGCCAGGTAGGAGTATATTTGATAAACGGTCTGGAATAGGGAATACCGGATTCATTGGCGTAACCGATGGCATGTGCAACGCCGGAATCCGGTACGCCTGCGACGATATCGGGATGAATCGTGCCGGCATCTCTTTTTGCAAGAGCAGCGCCGCAGTTATAACGCATGCGCTCCACGCTGATTCCCTCGTAGGTAGAAGAGGGGTATCCATAATAAATCCAGAGGAATGTGCAGATTTTCATTTTTTTGCCGGGCGCAACCAGTGTACGAACCCCTTCAGGAGTCATGATAACGATTTCACCGGGACCGAGCTCCCGCAGCGGCTGATAGCCGAGGTTTAAATAGGAAAATCCTTCAAAAGCGAGACAGTGTGCGCCTTCCTTGCGTCCGAGGGAAATCGGGGTACGTCCCAGCTTGTCGCGGGCTGCGTAGATTCCCTTGGGGGTTAAAAGGACGATCGACATGGAACCGTCGATGATATCCTGCGCGTACTGAATGCCCTCGATCAGGTTTTCTTTCTGGTTGATCAGAGCAGCAACGGCTTCGGTTGCGTTGATTTCACCGCCGCTCAATTCAAAGAAATGGGTAGGGGATGAGTTCATGATCTTATCGACGATCGTATCGATGTTGTTGATTTTGCCGATGGTCATGATTGCATATGTGCCATGGTGAGAGCGGATCAGCAGGGGCTGAGGCTCATAGTCGGAGATACAGCCGATTCCGAGATGTCCGCTTAAGTTGTTCAAGTCTTTGTCAAATTTGGTTCGGAAAGGAGTGTTTTCAATGTTGTGAATTGCCCGATGAAAACCTTCCTTTTGGTGATAAACCGTCATTCCGGCACGCCTTGTTCCCAGATGGGAATGATAGTCCGTTCCGAAAAACAGGTCAAAAATACAGTCTTCTTTTGATGCTACTCCAAAAAATCCGCTCATTTTCGTCCTCCGGTATAAAAAATTGTTTCAGGCCATACGCATTTTATTGTAGCACAGACATTTCAGAAGCACAAATAAAATTATTTTGATTGTTTGCGGTATTCTTTTGAAACAAAGAAGCCTGGAGCGGGTTTGATATCAGTCTTGTATTCGTAATACTGATTTTGATGGCAGGAGTCTATACAGATTGTATCGTGTGGATTATAATGTAAAAGAGCTTGGGCAAATGCTTCTTAGCATATTTGCCCTATATGCACCTGTCAAGGTTGAGAATATGATTCCGGGTGGTGGCAGAAATGGATAATATAAAAGAAAAATTGTATCAGCAGCTGGCAATTGATTATTGTTGCCCGGTTTCGGATATCAAGGATAAAAAAAATCATTTTACAGAATATGAAAAGCGGGAAGGCAGGAGACAGTTTGAAGAAGCTGATGAGTGCATCTTAAAGGTAATTGTTGTAAACGGAAAGCTTGTATTTACAGGAAAAAAGCAAGTGGTTGATGTATGCAGTCAGAAATTTTCCGATAAATCGGGAAGCTGGTTTATGGATGTTTCCAATTTTAGAGAGCTGGATGAGATATTAGCAGGAGAGGGATATCAAATTAAGACAGTACATCCATTTTTTATTCCAAAGGATCATCATGTGTGTGACATGAATGGAATTGAAGTAAAAAAATATAATCAGGAAGAAATTCTTCAATTCCAGGGTGATGATAGATTTGATGAGGCATTTTGCTTTGATGAAAATTCACCGGATGTGCTTGCGGTCGCGGCAATTATAGATTATGAGATTGTCGGAATGGCAGGTGCCAGTGCAGACAGCCCTTATTTTTGGCAGATTGGAATTAATGTAAACAAAGAATTTGAAGGAAGACATATTGCTTCAGGACTTGTTTCCATTCTGAAACATGATATTCTAGAAAAAGGGATTGTGCCATATTACGGAACAAGCTTTTCGAATCTTGCATCACAACATGTTGCTGCAAAGGCAGGATTTGAAGTTGCGTGGGTTGAATTGATTACAGAAAAAATACGAGGATGATATTAGAGAATATCAGAAAAATGACAAGTCAGAGCTTCAGACGATTATGCCGGAGGATTTCCGCATGCCGGCAAAAGATTTTAAAGTAATATTATCGGAGAAATTTTTGTATGAAACAAAATAAAAACCGCGTTTTTGGGCTGGCAGGAACCGTGTGTGCTGCTCTGGCAGCCATTGCCTGCCTCATCGTAGAATATGGATATGAAAAAATCATCCTGCCGAGAGGCTATCAGTGGATGTATCCTTGGATGCAGACGGCAGTATTGACCGGGGCAGTGGTTTTTACGGTGTTTGCGGTGCTCTGTCAGCTTCCGGCGTCGGGCAAAAAGAAAATAACGGCGATAGGGTGCGTTATCGTTGCAGGCATCGGAGTCGTTGTCTGCAGCGGACTGTCTGAGGCCGGACAGGTTCAGGTGCTGCGCTCCCCTGCCGGAAATTATCAGGTGATCCTGGAAAAAGACGAAGAAACCGGACAGTTGATGTTAAACCGCCCATATAAAGGGCTTTTCCGGTATCAAAAAGAGCTTCTGCCTTTTACAGCAGACAGCAAGGTAAACAGCCGCTGGCTGCAAGAGGATGCCTGTGCACTGTACGGAACCGATACGGACGGCAACCCGGCGGCGTATCTTGCGACCTATGGCAGCCGCAGCATGGACGATATCGCCTATGTGGATCCCCTCAGCACGATGCACGGTATTTGGGAAGGAACGGACGCAGATGGACAGACATGGACCCTCAGCGTCGGCGGTCAGGATGCGGTAAAGGACGCCTGGGTCAGACTTTCCGGGAAAACGGTGACCTCCTGGTACGGAGAGCCGGAATGCGAACGCTATGGTACGATCGGAATGATTCTGAAAGACGGAACGCAGGCGGATTACTTTGTCGTGCTGAATAAAGACTGCGTCTGGGGAGACAGTGAATTGATCGGCAGCGGAAGCATGACGATTTGTAAGGCTGATTTGGAGGAAGAACCGATTATTCTTTCCAGACAGGGAGATGTAGACAGCGACAGAGACTGGTCTGATGTCGGAGGAACAGAGGATCTTGAACAGGCGACTTGGGCAGAAAATCCGGACAGCTCCTTTGATGCGGCATTTGGTATGGATGCAGAGGATACGGATGCCGGCACAGGCAGCCAGAGTAACGACGAAGAGAGCTGGGACGAAGGTGCGGATGCCGGTTGGCTGCACAGCGAGAGCGAGGCAGAGGCTTCCGTAGAGGGCACGAAGATCCGATATCAGATGATCGTCGAGGATGCGGCGCTGGGCAGTCGGTTTTATGGTCTGATCAAAAGCACGGACGGCGGGGCGCATTGGCAGGTAGTCAGCAGCGATCCCTTCGGCGGACAGATGGGCGGCAGCGTAGAATTTACATTTCTCGATGAAATGTTTGGCTTTGCGACGCTTTCCCACAACGGTGGGGATGCTGCGGTGTTATATGTGACGGAAGACGGCGGAAAGCATTACGAGCAGGTAGAATTTGCCCACAAAACCTATACAGACAGCATTGGAAATATCGTCGCACCCTATGATTATCCCAGGATGCCTTATGAAAAAGACGGCGTGATCTATGTGCTGTGCGGACAGGGCGCGGACGGAGATTATGACGGCGGCGACAGCCTGCATCTGGCGCGGTACCGCTCAGAGGATTACGGACACAGCTTCGTCTTTGATACGCTGGTGGATGGAACGTCGGAGGGGTGATTCCAGAAATTTCGGAACAGGGGCTTGACAGCCGGAAAGAAACTGTGCTACAATCCGAACCAATGAAGCAAACGACAGAAAAATCCTCTGTTGTTATAACAAAAAAGACTGAGATGGGAAAGAGTAAGACTGAGACGGAACCTACAGAAAGCAGCCGGCTGATGAGAGGCGCAGGGAATGACAGTCCGAATACATCCCGGAGTTCTGCACCAAAACGGTTGTCACGGAGTAGGCTGCAGCGGCGCATGCAGCCGTTATCAGGCAGGGGTATCGCTTTGAATCTGTATCAGAAGCATATTCGGAGCCGTACTTCATGAGGCAGGCAGTGTGAACTGTCTGTGAAAAAAGGTGGTAACACGAAGCGTTGGCCCTCGTCCTTTTACAGGATGAGGGCCTTTTTATTATCCTATAGGAAACTTTGATAAAGCAGGAGGAACACGAAAATGACAGTATTTGACGAACTCAAAGCCAGAGGACTTCTGGCGCAGCTGACAGACGAAGAAGAAATCAAGGAGTTAATCAACAACGGTAAGGCGACCTTTTATATCGGCTTTGACCCTACTGCAGACAGCCTGCATGTCGGTCATTTCATGGCGCTGTGCCTGATGAAGCGGATGCAGATGGCAGGCAACAAGCCGATCGCCTTAATCGGCGGCGGTACCGGCATGGTCGGTGATCCGTCCGGCAGAAGTGATCTGCGCCAGATGCTGACCCCGGAAACGATCCAGCATAACTGTGATTGCTTCAAGCAGCAGATGAGCCGTTTTATCGATTTTTCCGATGGAAAAGCACTGATGGTCAATAATGCGGATTGGCTTCTGAAGCTGAATTATGTAGAGCTGCTCAGAGAGGTCGGCGCATGCTTTTCCGTTAACAACATGCTGCGTGCAGAGTGCTATAAACAGCGTATGGCAAAGGGACTGAGCTTCCTGGAATTCAACTACATGATCATGCAGAGCTACGACTTCTACATGCTGTACCAGAAATATGGCTGTAACATGCAGTTCGGCGGCGACGACCAGTGGTCGAATATGCTGGGCGGCACGGAGCTGATCCGCAGAAAGCTGGGAAAAGACGCATATGCGATGACCATTACCCTGCTGTTAAACTCCGAGGGCAAGAAGATGGGCAAGACCCAGAAGGGTGCAGTATGGCTGGATCCCAATAAAACCTCCCCGTTCGAGTTCTACCAGTACTGGAGAAACGTTTCCGATGCAGATGTTATGAAGTGCTTAAAGATGCTGACCTTCCTGCCGATCGAGCAGATCCTGGAGATGGAGCATTGGGAAGGCAGCCAGTTAAACACTGCAAAGGAAATCCTGGCCCACGAGCTGACCGAGCTGGTACACGGTAAGGAAGAGGCTGACAAGGCAGAAGCCGGTGCAAAGGCACTGTTTGCAGGCGGCGCAGATGCAGAGATCCCGACCACAACACTGACGGAGGCAGATTTACAGGACGGCAGCATCGATATTTTAGGACTGCTGGTAAAATCCGGTCTGTCCGCATCCCGTTCCGAAGCACGCCGCAGCGTAGAACAGGGCGGCGTATCTGTAAACGGCGAAAAGGTAACAGACGTAAAGACCCAGTACGCGGGAGAAGATCTGCAGGGCGAAGGCATCACCTTAAAGCGTGGCAAAAAGAGCTTTAAGAAGATCGTAATGGCGTAAAACCGACTGTTTTGGCGTTCCGATAATTAAAAAAGAAATGAATGAAATCCCCTTCCGGTGCATATCATGTAACAGCACAGACGGAAGGGGATTTTTTATATGGAAAATCTGCAGTCGGATCATTTGGATACACAAAATCTATACCGCGATATGCAAAAGCGGACAGGCGGGGAGATTTACATAGGAGTGGTAGGGCCGGTGCGTACCGGGAAATCGACTTTTATTAAACGCTTTATGGATGTTGCAGTGCTTCCTTATATGGAAGATGCAGCACAGAAAACGCGGGCACAGGATGAGCTGCCCCAGAGCGCAGGCGGACGGACGATCACGACGACGGAGCCGAAATTTATCCCGCAGGAGGCGGTAGAGTTAAAGCTTGCGGGAGAGGTTACGATCCGCGTTCGTCTGGTGGACTGCGTAGGCTTTATGGTCGAGGGCGCTGCAGGACATCTGGAGGACGGCGCAGAGCGGCTGGTTAAAACGCCGTGGTACGATCACGAGATTCCCTTTACGCAGGCTGCAGAGCTGGGCACAAGAAAAGTTATCACCGACCATTCGACGATCGGCGTCGTTGTGACGACGGACGGAAGCTTTTCTGATCTGCCGCAGGAAACCTATCTGGATGCGGAAAATCAGGCGATTTCGGAATTAAAAAAGCTGCATAAGCCGTTTCTGGTGCTCGTCAATTCCTCGCATCCGTCAAGCCGTACCGCACGGGAGGCGGCAGAGCGGATTGAAAAACAGCATAGCGTCGCTGCGATGCCGGTCAACTGTGCGCAGCTTTCGGAAGAGGATATCCGGCAGATCATGGAGCAGATTCTCTATGAATTTCCGGTCAGCCGTGTGGAATTTTACATGCCGAAATGGGTCGAAATGCTTCCGTTTTCCCATCCGTTAAAGACCGGGCTGATCGAAAAAATTCGGGAGCTGACCGGGAAAATTCGCACGATCCGCGACGTGGCGGAGCATCCGATCGTCCTTTCCTCGGAGTATGTCCGCAGATGTATGACGGAACGGATTGATCTCGCGGACGGCTGCGTGCGGGTGCTTTTAGACATCGAAGAACGCTATTATTACGAAATGCTCAGTGAATATGCGGGGGAAAAAATTGAGAATGCGCAGGAGCTTCTGCACACACTGCGCGTGCTTTCCGGCAGAAAACAGGAATACGACCGCGTTGCGTCTGCGATGGAGGCGGTGCATACAAAGGGATATGGAGTGGTGCTGCCGTGCCGGGAGGAAATCCATCTGGAGCAGCCGGAGGTCATCCGGCATGGAAACAAGTTCGGAGTGAAAATCCGTGCAGAAAGTCCGTCTTTACACTTTATCCGCGCAACGGTTGTGACGGAAATCGCCCCGATCGTCGGGACAGAGCAGCAGGCGAAAGACCTGATCGGTTATATTGATGAGACGGGAAAACAGGACGGCATCTGGGAAACGAATATTTTCGGAAAAACTGTGGAGCAGCTGGTCAACGATGGTATTCGTACAAAGATTTCTATGATCGGGGAAGAAAGCCAGGAAAAGCTGCAGGATACGATGCAAAAGATCGTCAACGATTCGACGGGCGGCATGGTGTGTATCATCATCTAAGGGTGCTGGCGTCTGTACGGTCGCTGCAATATAAACAGCCGGACGTTTTTTAGTAACGCCCGGCTGTTTGCGTCAGCCGCTCAGTCGTCGTTTACTGCTTCGCGGTAGGGATTATAGCGGGAGGTGCCGACAAACTGCGTGCTGACTTCTTTGCCATTCTGATAGGTCGTAAAGTAAGTGTCGGCGCTCAGCGCACCGGTCTGTTTTGCCCATAGCTTAAAGCTGCGTCCGGCAAGCTCCTGGTTCCAGACAAGGACGTTGACGGTCAGGTGCTTGTTGGAGGTGTCGGTATACAGGACAACCGGTGTTGTGTAATCATTGCGGAATTTGAGATCCTTAGAGCCTGCAGCGATTGCTGCGTCAAGACCCTTGGGAAGATAGCTTACCGGCATGCTGTGGGGATTGCGCTGTAGGATGGTAAGGCCGGCATTTTTTACCGCATTGTAAACGGTAGAGGAGATCTGGCAGACACCGCCGCCAAGACCCGTTGTATGGGCACCATTTACATAGACACCGGCTTCTTTGTAGCCGTTTGCGCGGGTCCTGGGCAGAATCGTGTCGCTGACAGAAACTGTCTGGCCGGGCATGACAATCAGATTATTTAACCGGGACGCACCAACAACGATGTTATTGCTGCGGTTTGCCCCGCTCGTTTGAAAGCTGGTGGTACAGGTGCCCGTCAGAACAAAGTCGGGGCTGGTGGAAACCGTTCCACTGTCCAGTACCTTTGTCATCAGGGAATCGTTTAATTCCAGCGCGATATCGGTGCACTGTCCGGTCAGAATCAGGTTATGGAGCATCTGGGCGAGCCAGTCGGGCATCGAGGAGACTGCTTCCATGTGCTGAGTGCCACTTATGCGGATATAGCTTCCGGCGCCGTTATCGAATACCGGAACTGCCGCTGTCGTCGTCATGGAGGCGATAGATGCATTGATTGCGGAAAAGAAGGACTGGAAAACCGCTGTGTTTAAAAAGGTGCAGTCGATCGCGCCGTTATTGTTGGTCAGGCGGACAGGCATATCCTTGAATGCATCCATTCCGGTCATCCAGGTGTTTCCGTTCCAAGTGATGGTCACCTTTTTCGTCATCCATTCCGGATTCAAGTAGGTGGAATCCCCGAACACTGTGTTGATAGAGGCGGCAGGAAGCGGGGAAGCGTTCCATCCGGCATCCGCCTGCAGTGGAACGATAAAAAGAAGCAGACATGCCAGGATTCCCGCCAGACGGGCTTTGAAGTTTTTCATGATACACTCCGTTCTGCAGACGGCTTGAAAAAGCGTCAGCGGATAAAAAACTGTTGTCAGGAATTGAAAATAGGCTGACAGAAAAAAATCTATCAGCCTGTTTATTGTACTACAAATTTGAAAAAAAACCAACTCAGTCTTTTAAGAAAATCTCAATGACCGGGACGAGGGTATGGGGCTTTACGTTGGGAACATAGAAGACCAGATCCTTTGCAGCCTCCGGGTCGTCTGTTAAGAAGAAGCAGTCCGTGCCGTCGGTGAAACGGACTTCGCTGCCGTCATGCAAAAACTGTGCATATTCCACCTTGCCGCCAAGACCGGGAACGCGCAGATAGCCGAACGGATAAGCGAACAGATGCAGATAGAGACGTTTGCCGTCTTCACTCTGGGTCAGGCGGCAGTCTCTGGGCTCTTTGAATGCTGGCTCTGCCATCGTGCAGCCATAAATCGAGCGGCTGTTGTATTTCATCCAGTCAGCGAATACCTTCAGAGCTTCTTCCGCACGGTAATCCAGATAGCCTCTGGAGGTGGGACCGACGTTCATCAGCAGGTTACCGCCGCGGGAAACGGTATTGACAAGCAGGCGGATGAGCATTTCGGGAGATTTCCAGGTCTGTTCATCTCTGAAATATCCCCAGGAGCCGGAAAAGGTGTGGCAGGCTTCCCAGGTAACGAGTTCGCCGGTCTTTTTATCGCGTACCCACTGGTCGGGCTCGTACTGTTCGGGTGTCCAGAGATCCTGATCAATTTCTGTGCGGTTGTCGATGATGATATGGGGCTGCAGGGCGCGTGCAGTTGCGATCAGCTTTTCTGCCTCCCAGTCGTCCTTACCTTTGCCTTTCTGCCATGCTTTATCGCCGGTTCCGTTGTTCTGGGAATAAGAGAAGTCAAACCAAAGAATGTCAATCTTACCGTAGTTGGTTAAAAGCTCGGTCACCTGATCCCGCATGTACTGCGCATATTTTTTTATGTCGCGGCCTTTGCTCTGCTCATAAGCGTCCGGATCATCTCTGCGGGGATGTAAGGGATCAATCGGGAATTCCGGATGATGCCAGTCGATCAGGGAGTAATAAAAACCGATATGGAGACCTTCTGCACGGAACGCATCCACATATTCGCGGATCAGGTCTTTGCCGCAAGGGGTGTTGGTGGACTTGTAATCGGTATATTTGGTGTCAAAAAGGCAGAAGCCCTCATGATGTTTTGTTGTCATGACGACATATTTCATGCCGGCCGCTTTTGCCTGTCTTGCCCATTCTTTCGGGTCGTACAGATCCGGATTAAAGTGTTTAAAATAGAGATCGTAGTGATCTTCCGGGATTTCTTCGTAATTTTTGACCCATTCGTGGCGCGCAGGCATGGCGTATAAGCCGAAATGAATGAACATGCCGAAGCGATCATGGGTAAACCATGCGGTATCGCCGGGGGTGGGAAGTGTTTTGTAGCTGCTCATGGCAGAATCCTCCGTTTCAAAAAGTGTTGTAAAGTATGAATCCTTATGGCATTATTGTAAGAAATACCGGGCAACAGGAACATGGCAAAAGGATGTAAAAATATGGAATATCCACGCAGCTCGGACAGAAGATAAAAAGATAGAAAAGGACTGAAAAACTTGCAGATCACACAGAATCAAAATGCGATCCGGATATGGAAAAATCTGGAGCTGAATATGATATATGCAGGACATGCCATTGTCGGGCAGGACTGGAAGGAACCGAAGGTATGTTCTCCATTTTCCCGCATTTATTACATCGTTGACGGAGAGGGCATCCTGACCGTAAACGGTCAGAGAATTGTCCTGAAAAAAGGGAGCGTCTGGCTGGTTCCGGCAGGCATGACCTTTGGATATTTCTGTGAGTCCTCAATGGAACAGCTTTTTTTTCATCTGAATGTACTTTGCAGCGATGGAACAGATTTATTGTATGGGGTCCGGCAGCTGTATGAGCGAAAAGAACAGACAGGGGAAATTGCGAGGGTCAAGGGACTGTATCAGAGTGAAACCATGACGGATGCGATCCGGCTGCAGGGAATGCTCTGGGAAACCCTTGCGGGATTTTTGGAGCAGGCAAAGTTGGATGGGGAGGAGTTAAAAGAACACTCCCCCTTAATCGGGCAGATGTTTGAGCTCGCGCAGAATCCGGTCAGTGCGGCGACACATGTGCGGACGCTGGCACAACAGCTCCATGTTTCGGAAAGCACACTCACACGCCGGTTCCGTGCAGAAACCGGGATTTCTCCGGGTGAATATCTGGAACGGCTTGTCGCAGGACAGGCCTGCAGAATGCTTCTGTCCGAGGATTACAGCATCGCAGAGATCGCGGAGATCCTGCATTTTTCCGATCAGTTTTATTTCTGTAAATTTTTCAAACGTCATATGAATCTGACACCGAGCACTTATCGGAGGCAGATGCGGAAAGGATAAAAATACCGGGCTTCCAATGCGTTCAAAACATTAGAAGCCCGGTATTTTATTATCGTAGGTTCTGTTCTTTTTTAAGGTTTTTCTGCGCGGTAGAGAGCATCAGTTTGATCCGGTTCAACTGGTTTACTTCACTGGCACCGGGGTCATAGTCGATGGCAACGACGTTGGACTGCGGGTAGCGGCGGCGAAGCTCTTTGATGACACCCTTACCGACAACGTGGTTGGGCAGACAGCCAAAGGGCTGGGTGCAAACGATATTATTGACACCCTCGTGGATCAGCTCGACCATTTCGCCGGTTAAAAACCATCCTTCACCGGTCTGGTTGCCGATGGATACGATGGGCTCCGCGTAGGACACCAGATCATAAATAGAAGATGGCGGCGTGAAGTTTTTACTCTTTTTGAGCGCATCGGTTGCCGCACCGCGGATTTTTTCGACTGCCCAGATCCCCATCTTAGCGATTTTGGCGGTCGATTTTTTCGTGCCGAGATGCTCCGCCTTGTAAATCTGGTTGTAGAAGCAGTACAGCATGAAATCGAGCAGATCAGGTACAACGGCTTCAGCGCCTTCCGATTCCAGCAGTTCTACCAGATGGTTGTTTGCTGCCGGGGCAAATTTAACCAGGATCTCGCCGACAATGCCGACACGGGGCTTTTTCTCGTCTGTGATCGGGATACGGTCAAAGTCTTCCACTATTTCACGGCACATTTTGCGGAAGGTGAAGTAGTTCGGAAGCTTTTTCGTGGACAGGAAATCCTGGCACTTTTTTATCCACTTCTGATGAATCGCATTGACGGAGCCGGGCTCTTTTTCGTAGGGGCGCATATGATAAACACAGCGCATGAAAATATCGCCGAAGATTGCACCGAAGGCCGCACGGGTCAGAAGGTTTGCATCCAGTTTAAATCCGGGGTTTGTCTCAATGCCGCCCATGTTGATGGAAACGACCGGAATGTATTCCATACCGGCTTTTTCCAATGCACGGCGGATGAAACCGATGTAGTTGGTTGCACGGCAGCCGCCGCCGGTTTGGGTGATAACAACCGCAACCTTGTGCAGGTCATATTTACCGGAAAGAAGGGCATCCATGATCTGGCCGACAACACACAGGGACGGATAGCAGGCGTCGTTGTTGACGTATTTTAAGCCAATGTCAACGGAATGACGATTATCATTATCTAATACTTCGAAATTATAGCCGCAGGACCGGAAAGCGGGTTCCAGCAGATCGAAATGGATCGGGGACATCTGCGGACAGAGGATCGTGTAGTCTTTGCGCATTTCTTCTGTAAAGATGACGCGGTTTAAGTTGGTCGGCATGATCTTGCGTTCCTGATGCTTCTTTTCGCGGACACGGATTGCAGAAAGCAGGGAGCGGACACGGATTCTTGCCGCACCGAGGTTGTTGACTTCGTCGATCTTTAAACAGGTATAAATCTTGCCGGAGCCGGAGAGAATGTCGTTGACCTGATCGGTGGTGACAGCGTCCAGACCGCAGCCAAAGGAGTTTAACTGGATCAGATCCAGATCGTCTCGGGTGCGGACATAGGCTGCCGCCGCATACAGGCGGGAGTGATACATCCACTGGTCGGAAACGATCAGCGGACGGTCCGGGTGACCGAGGTGAGAAACGGAATCCTCCGTAAGGACAGCCAGCCCGTAGGAAGTAATCAGTTCCGGGATACCGTGGTTGATTTCAGGATCGACATGGTAGGGACGGCCTGCCAGCACGATGCCGCGTTTGTGGTTTGCCTCCATCCACGCCAGGACCTCTTCGCCTTTTTTGCGCATATCGTCCCGGGCAGCTGTCATTTCATCCCAGCCTGCGCGGGCTGCGGCAGTGACCTCTGCTGCAGGAATGTCAGAAAACTCCTTGATCAGCGCCTCGGTAGCGACTTCAAGGGAAGAAAACGCCAGGAAGGGATTGCTAAATTTCACTTCCCCGCGGCCAATTTCCTCCACATTGTTCTTGATATTTTCCGAATAGGATGTAACGATCGGGCAGTTGTAGTGGTTGTTGGCATCCGGGGTCTCGTTTCTTTCATAGAACAGCGCAGGGTAGAAGATGAACGGAACGCCCTGTTTGATCAGCCAGGTCACATGTCCGTGGGCAAGCTTTGCCGGGTAACATTCGGATTCGCTGGGAATGGATTCGATGCCCAGCGAATAAATGTTGTGGTTGGAAGCGGGGGACAGGATGACCTGATAGCCCAGTTTTGTAAAAAATGTAAACCAGAACGGATAGTTTTCGTACATATTTAAAACGCGCGGGATGCCGACGGGTCCTCTGGGCGCCTGGTCAGCGGTCAGAGGTTCGTAGGAAAACAGCCGTTTTAATTTGTAGTCGAATAAGTTCGGTACCTGGTTCGGGTTTTTCTGCTTGCCAAGGCCGCGCTCGCAGCGGTTGCCGGAGATATACTGACGGCCGCCGGAGAAACGGTTGATTGTCAGACGACAGTTGTTGGTGCAGCCTTTACATTTTGCCATGCTGGTATCGAATTCCAGAGAATTGATGGCGTCGATCGAAAGCATGGAGGTCTGATAGCCATCCGTGTAATGCTCGCGCGCTATTAAAGCTGCGCCGAACGCGCCCATGATGCCGGCGATGTCGGGACGGATCGCCTCACAGCCTGCGATCTTTTCGAAGCTGCGCAGTACGGCATCGTTATAGAAGGTACCGCCCTGAACGACGATCTGACTGCCCAGCTCGGAAGCATCGGACACCTTGATGACTTTAAATAACGCGTTTTTGATAACGGAATAAGCCAGTCCGGCTGAAATATCGGAAACGGAAGCGCCTTCCTTCTGCGCCTGTTTTACCTTGGAGTTCATAAATACGGTACAGCGCGTACCCAGATCAATGGGGTGTTCTGCAAACAGCGCAGCCTTGGCGAAGTCCTGAACGCTGTAGTTTAAGGATTTTGCAAACGTCTCGATAAAGGAACCGCAGCCGGAGGAACAGGCCTCGTTTAACTGTACACTGTCTACGGTCTGATTTTTGATCTTGATACATTTCATATCCTGACCGCCGATATCGAGGATACAGTCTACCTTCGGATCAAAGAAAGCAGCAGCGTAATAATGCGCAACCGTCTCAACCTCACCGTCATCCAGCAAGAATGCGGCTTTCATCAGGGCTTCACCGTAGCCGGTAGAACAGGAACGGACGATTTTGGCACCGGCGGGCAGCTTTTTATAGATATCCTGGATCGCACCGATGGCGGTTTTTAACGGACTGCCGTTGTTGTTGGAATAAAAAGAGTACAGCAAAGAGCCGTCCTCTCCGACGAGGGCCGCTTTTGTCGTTGTGGAACCTGCATCGATACCCAGGTAGCAGTTACCGGTATAGGTTTCGAGCGGTGCGGTTTTGACGCAGTGGCTGTCATGACGTTTGCAGAAGGCATCATATTCTTCCTGGGAGGCAAACAACGGCTCCATACGTTCTACTTCAAATTCCATCTTGATGCCGGAGGAAAGCTTGTTGACCATTTCCTCCATCGTGTAAAAGACATCCTCCTTTGCATTTAAGGCGGAACCGATGGCGGCGAAAAGGTGGGAATTGGCTGTGTCGATGATGTGTTCGTCATCCAGGTTCAGCGTGCGGATGAAGGCTTTTTTCAGTTCGGATAAAAAGTGCAGCGGACCGCCGAGAAATGCGACATGTCCGCGGATGGGCTTACCGCAGGCAAGGCCGCTGATGGTCTGATTGACAACTGCCTGGAAAATGGAAGCAGAAAGGTCTTCTTTGGTCGCGCCGTCATTGATTAACGGCTGGATATCAGATTTTGCAAATACGCCGCAGCGCGCCGCAATGGTATAAAGGGAGCGGTAGCTTTTTGCATATTCATTCAGGCCGGCAGCATCTGTCTGCAGCAGGGAAGCCATCTGGTCGATGAAGGAACCGGTACCGCCGGCGCAGATGCCGTTCATACGCTGCTCAACATTCCCATTTTCGAAATAAATAATCTTGGCGTCCTCTCCGCCAAGTTCGATGGCAACATCTGTTTTGGGTGCCAGCTCCTGCAGGGATGTCGATACAGCGATAACCTCCTGCACAAAAGGAACCTGCAGATAGTTTGCAAGGGTCAGACCGCCGGATCCGGTGATCATCGGATGCAGGGTGATATTGCCGAGTTTTGTATAGGCATCTTTCAGAAGGTCAGAAAGAGTCTCCTGAATGTTGGCAAAATGCCGTTTATAATCGGAGAACAGAATCTGGTGATTTTCGTCCAGAATGGCGATTTTAACTGTGGTGGAACCGATGTCGATTCCGAGGGTATATTGCATTTGATTCATAAGCGCTTGTCACTTTCTTCTTATTAAATGTGTGATAGTTCTTCTTTTTTGAGTCTGAATCATTATACGACAGGATTTTTCAGGTTTCAATCGGTGATTTGCTAAAAATTTGCTAAAATTTGTACAAAGTGGGAAATTTTTGATTTCTTAAAGAATTATAAAAACAATAAAATAAAAAGGCACATCGTTGCCTTTTTTTTGTTGGAATGATATCATAAACACAGTCTTTCATAAATTTTTATGGAAAACCCGAAACGGCGGCGCGCAAAAATGCGTCTGCTATTATAGAAGGAAAGGAACATTATCCTATGAATCAACATAATGGACTGAGACGGAAGCTGGAAAAATATGCCATTCCGAATCTTACACTTTATCTGATTATCTGTTATGGAATCGGTTACCTGATGCAGTATCTGGTGCCCGCAGGGTATCAGTATCTGATGCTCGACCCGTTCCTCGTGTTAAAAGGACAGGTCTGGAGACTGGTCACCTGGATCCTGATTCCGCCGGATAGCTCGAATATTTTCTTTGTGCTGATCACGCTGTATCTGTATTATTCGCTGGGCGGTCTGTTGGAGCGCATCTGGGGGACATACAAATATAATGTATATCTGTTCTCCGGTCTGTTGTTTACGATCCTCGGCGCCTTCGTCCTGTGCGGTTACAGCGTGCTGATGGGCGCACAGCCGACGATGTATACAGGATTGTATCTGTTAAACAACGGCAGTGCAGTATATTTTGGACAGTTTTCTACCTATTATATCAACATGTCCATTTTCCTGGCATGTGCGGCCAGCATCCCGGATGTGCAGGTGCTGCTGATGTTTCTTTTTCCGATCAAGGTCAAATGGCTCGGTATCGTTTACGGCATTATTTTGCTGGTAAACTGCATTCAGGGTGGTATTGCCACCTGGATCGTGGTGATTTTCTCCCTGTTGAATTTCCTGGTATTTTTCCTGCGTTCGAAAGGAAAGATGCATCTGTCAGTGGGGCAGATCAGACGGCAGCAGGAATTTCATCAGAAGATGCGATCGGCAGGGCAGACGAAAGGGATCACGCGGCACAAATGCGCGGTTTGCGGCAGAACGGAGCTGGACGGAGACGATCTGGAATTTCGTTTCTGCTCCAAGTGTAACGGCAACTACGAATATTGTCAGTATCATCTGTTTACGCACGAGCATGTAAAGTAAGGCGTGCAGGCTTTGCAGCGAAACGGCGGTATCCGCTGGCGCTGTCCGGGCAGGCATGAGAAATTATAAAATTTGTGAGGAAAATTATGAGGGAAGAACAAATTTTTGCAAAAACGCTGGAAGAGCTTTCAGCGCTTGCAAAGGAGCAGGGAAATATGCTTTCGGAGGAACAGGTTACAGAGGCCTTTGACAAGGCAAATCTGAATCTGGGAGAGCCACAGCTGGAGATGATTTTTGCCTATCTCAAAAATAAAAAGATCGGCATCGGGCAGCCTGCGGACCCCTTTGATTATATGACGCGGGAAGAAATTGACTATCTGGAAGAATATTTAAAGGCTGTACAGGCTGGCGCGGACGTGACGGATGGCGTGAAAGAAGCGGTTCTTTTATCAGCGATGGCAGGCGATGCGGACGCAAAGCACCGGCTGATCGAAATCTTTCTGCCGCAGGTGGCGGAGATTGCAAAGCTCTACGCCGGACAGGGCGTTTTTCTGGAAGACCTGATTGGAGAAGGCAATGTGGCGCTGACGATGGCGGCAGAGATGCTGGACTGTGCACAGAATGCCAAAGAAGCTGAGGGCACCATCGCCAGCATGATCATGGAGGCGATGGAAAATTATATTTCTGAAAATGCTTCCGAAAAAAAGACGGGCGAAAAGCTTGCAGAAAATGCCAATGATATTCTGGAAAAAGCGGAGGAACTGTCCAAGGAGCTCGGCCGCAAGGTGACGGTGGAAGAGCTGTCTGAAGAAACCGGGATTCCGGAAGAAAAAATCCGGGACGCAGCCAGGATCACCGCAGATCATATTGAATTTCTGGAATCGGAGGGCTGACGCATGGATATGCCGCAAAATCAGGATTTTAAGTATGTCCTGCAGGATTTTGGAAATATTTATATCGGTGCCCGTTATTCCTATGAGGAAATGTTAAAAAGTGAGGAGATTCCTTATAAATGGAAAGCGATCATCCGGCATTATCTGTTGAAGGAGACCTCGCCGGAGACGACGATGGAAAATCATATCTTTTTTATGAAAGAGGATGATTTCGCTTATGAGACGTTTCAGGAGCTGAAGGCATCGTTTAAGATGAGCGTATGGATAGAGGCGGACGGGAAAAGGCATAAGCATGGGCATTACGAAAGCCGGGAATACAAAATTTCCGAAATCGTACAGAGTGAAGAGCTTCACAGAAAGATGGACACGATCATCGTGGAAGAGCTTCATCTGACCAAGCTTGCGCTGATGATGTTTTCCGTGTGAGACAAATATCTGATACAGGAGAGGGAGAAGATTGAAAAATAAAATTTTTCAATCGCGAGATTTGTGTCTGCGCGCACTTGACACAAACTCGACATGCGCAAAAAACGTGCGCAGAAATGAGCGGAGAAAATGAGAATAGAAGATCTGGCAGCTTATGAGATCATCAGCCGACAGAAGATCCATGATTTAAGATCGGAAGGATATCTGCTGCGCCACAAAAAGAGCGGTGCGCGGATCGCACTGCTATCCAATGAGGATGAAAACAAAGTATTTTACATCGGATTTAAGACGCCTCCGGCGGACAGCACAGGTGTTGCGCATATTCTGGAGCATTCCGTTCTGGAAGGCTCGAAGGAATTTCCGGTCAAAGACCCTTTTATTGAGCTTGTAAAGGGATCTATGAATACGTTTTTAAATGCCATGACCTATCCGGACAAGACGATGTATCCGGTTGCAAGCTGCAACGACAAGGATTTTGCAAACCTGATGCATGTTTATATGGATGCAGTATTTTATCCGGATATTTATAAGCAGCCCAACATCTTTTATCAGGAGGGCTGGCATTATGAGATGGAAAACGCCTCCGATGAACTGAAATTAAACGGCGTCGTATATAATGAGATGAAGGGTGCGTTCTCTTCTCCGGACGACGTTCTGGATCGGGAGATCGTGCGGAATCTGTTCCCTGATACGATTTATGCGAACGAATCCGGCGGCGACCCGGATGTGATTCCGAACCTGACCTATGAACAGTTCCTGGATTTCCATCGTAAATATTATCATCCGGCCAACAGCTATATCTATCTGTATGGCAACATGGATATGGTCGAGCGTCTCAACTGGATGGATGAGCATTATCTGTCCCATTTTGAAAAAATTGACGTGGAGGCAAACATCAGTCTGCAGGAGCCTTTTGCTGCACCCAGGGAAGCTGTAAAGCCCTACTCGATCACCGAGAGCGAGCCGCTGGAGCACAATACCTACCTGACCTGCAGTATGACTGCCGGGGACGTTTTAAACCGGGAAGAATACATTGCCTTTCAGATTCTGGACTACGCGCTTTGTTCCTCCCAGGGCGCGCCCTTAAAGCAGGCACTTTTGGATGCAGGCATCGGCGAAGACATCTACAGTGATTATGACAACGGGACGAGACAGCCGTATTTCTCCATCGTCGCTAAGAATGCGGATGCTTCCCGGAAAGAAGAATTTTTAAGGATCATCGACGAGACACTGGAAAAGCTTGTTGCAGAGGGACTGGATCAAAAGCGTTTGCAGGCCGGCCTGAATTATTACGAATTTAAGTATCGGGAAGCGGATTATGGTATTTTCCCTGCAGGATTGATGTATGGTCTGCAGGTAATGGACAGCTGGCTTTACGATGAAACCAGGCCGTTTATTCATATCGAAGCGGGCGATACCTACAGAAGCCTGAGAGAAAAGGTGGAGACCGGATATTTTGAACAGCTGATTGAAAAGTATCTGCTGCACAATCCGCACAGAAGCGTGCTGCTGCTCGTACCCGAAAGAGGGCTGACCGATAAAAAGGATCAGGAGCTGGCAGATCGCCTGCAGGCTTACAAGGAGACGCTGACTGCAGAAGAAATCGAAAAAATTGTGGAAAAGACAGCTGCGCTGAAAGCGTTTCAGGAAGAACCCGACCGTCCGGAGGATCTGGCGAAGATTCCACTGCTGGAAAGAAGCGATATTCGTCGGGAGATCGAGCCGATCATTCTGGAAGAACGTGAAATCGAAGACACAAAACTGATTTACCATAAAATCGAAACCAACGGCGTCAGTTATTTTCGCCTGCTGTTCGATATCAGCGAGGTTCCGGCAGAGCTGTTTGCCTATGTCGGCATTTTGAAGGCGGCGATCGGCCTGGTGGATACGCAGAATTATTCCTATCAGGAGCTGTTTACGCAGACTGACCTTTTGACCGGAGGAATCGTGCCGGTTACGAATATTTATCCGAATGTCACAAATCCGTCCGAACGCAAAATTACGTTTGAAATCAAAGGAAAAGCATTCCATGCGCATTTAAAGGACGCGATGGAGCTGACAGCAGAGATGCTGGTACGTTCCAATTATACGGATACGAAGCGCCTGTACGAGATTCTGACAGAGTTGAAATCGAGACTGCAGTCCTCCATGATTTCCGCAGGACATACGATTGCGGCGGGCAGGGCAATGTCCTATACGTCCGAGACGGCAGCAATTCAGGAAATTTTAAGCGGCATGGACTTTTATCGGCTGGTGGATGGGCTCTGCACAAACTGGAACGAAGAAAAAGAGAAGCTTCCGGAGATTTTGAAACGGCTGAGCGAGTACATGTTCCGTCCGGAAAACCTGATGTTTGATTTTACCGCAGAAGAGGAAGACCAGGAAAAGCTGTTTGAAGCAGAAGCCAAAGCGCTGAAAAAAGATTTGTTTACCTGCCCGGTGGACAGAGAGTCGGTGCATGCTGCGGTTTCGAAGAAAAATGAGGGCTTTTTATCAGCTTCTCAGGTACAGTATGTGTGCCGCGCCGGAAATTATAAAAAGAACGGGTTGGAATATACCGGAGTGCTGCGGATGCTGCGCGGTATTTTAAATACGGATTATCTCTGGAATACAGTCCGCGTCAAGGGCGGCGCTTACGGCTGCATGTGCAGCTTCGGAAAGAGCGGAGATGCCTATATCGCTTCTTACCGCGATCCGAATCTTGGCAAGACGATCGAAGCCTATGAGGGAATCGTGGAGTATGTAGCGCATTTCGCAGGGGATGAGCGCTCGATGACTCAAGCGGTCATCGGTACGGTCAGTGAAATGGATGCGCCGATGAACCCGGCTGCAAAGGCGCTGCGCGCGCTGAGCATTTATCTGACCGGACAGACCGCAGAGCAGCTGCAGAAGGAGCGGGATCAGGTTCTGGATGCGACGGCGGAGGATATCCGGGCGCTTGCCGGTCACATGAAGGCATTTCTGGAAGACGACTGCCTGTGTGTTGTCGGAAATACGAAGAAGATCGAAGAGGAAAAAGAACGCTTCGGGACACTGGAACAGCTGCTTTGAAGCACGCGGCTGCCCGGACAAAAGTTCGGTGCAGCCGATGGGGCATATACACAATGGGAAGCTTAGAAGGGAGGGATTTTCATGTTGAAAAAGAAAATGGTGAAGGTACTGACGGGTGTTTTAGCCCTATCCATGCTGTCGGGCTGCGGCTCGGCGAGCAAAATGGCGATGGAATCCGCCTATGATACGGCTGCGTCAAACTACAGTGCTGCGGGCGGTGTATATTATGACAGCGGCGACTATGAGTATGCCGATGAAGTATCGGAAGAAAACGGCTCGTCCCAGGCGGAAACCGTAGAAAAGGGAGAGACGACCGGGCGCAAGCTGATCCGAAATGTGGATATGGACGTAGAGACGGAAAGCTTTGATGCGCTCCTTGCGTCTGCACAGTCTCAGGCGGAGGAGCTTGGAGGCTACATAGAAAGCAGCAGCATTTCCAATAGCAGTTATGCCAGTTCAACGTCTGCTGCCAGAAGCGCACGTCTGACGGCAAGAATTCCTTCGGAGAAGCTCGATGGCTATCTGGCGGGAATTTCCAAGCAGTCCAATGTGACGAGAAAATCTGAATCCACAGAGGATGTGACGCTGCAGTATGTGGATCTGCAGAGCCACAAAAAGGCACTTCTGGCAGAACAGGAAAGCCTCCTTTCCATGATGGAGCAGGCGGAATCCATCGAGGATATCATTGCGATCAACGAGCAGCTGACCGATGTACGCTATCAGATCGAAAGCATGGAATCCCAGCTTCGCACCTATGACAATCAGGTGGATTACAGCACAGTCAACCTCTATATCGACGAGGTGGAGCGCTACACGCCAGGAGCGGCAAAGAGCGCGGGTGCGCGGATTGCAGAGGGCTTTTCTGCAAATATTTACAGGGTTGGAAGCTTTTTCAAAAATTTCGCAATTGAATTTATTATTCTCCTGCCGATCCTGATTGCGATTGCAATCGTACTCGGAATTGCGATTCTGATTGTACGGATAATTATCAAGATAAGTGAAAAGCATCAGTCGGGAAAAAAGACATCGGCAAAAACAGAAATCAGAACCGGGGACAGATACAGACAAAAACCGGGAAAGGAACAGATACATGGCGCAGAACAAACAGAAAAAAGTGGGCTTTGCAACGCTGGTAGGACGCCCGAACGTGGGCAAGTCCACACTGATGAATCATCTGATCGGACAGAAAATCGCGATCACATCCAATAAACCCCAGACGACAAGAAACCGGATTCAGACCGTCTATACGGGACCGAAGGGACAGATTGTGTTTCTGGATACGCCGGGCATCCATAAGGCGAAAAACAAGCTCGGCAACTACATGGTAAAGGTGGCGGAAAGCACGTTTTCTGACGTGGACGTCATTCTCTGGCTGGTAGAGCCGACGACCTATATCGGTGCCGGGGAACGGCATATCCTGGAGCAGTTAAAACGCAGCAGGCTGCCGGTCATCCTCGTGATCAACAAGATCGACACCGTTCCTAAAACAGCCGTTTTGGATGCGATGGAAACTTACCGAAAAGAGATGGATTTTGCAGAAATCGTCCCGGTATCGGCGCTTCGCAGCAACAATACCGATACGCTGTTGGACTGCATTTTCAAATATCTTCCCTATGGAGAGCCCTTCTACGATGAAGATACGATCACAGACCAGCCGCAGCGTCAGATCGTTGCGGAGATGATCCGGGAAAAGGCACTGCGCTGTCTGGAAGAGGAAATTCCCCACGGCATCGCAGTGGCGGTCGAACGGATGGAATTTAAGGAGCATATCGTCAATATCGATGCGACGATCATCTGCGAGCGGGATTCCCACAAGGGAATTATTATCGGCAAGCAGGGCAGCATGCTCAAAAGGATCGGTTCTCAGGCGCGCCGGGATATCGAGGATATGCTGGAATGCCAGGTCAATCTGCAGCTCTGGGTCAAGGTCAAGAAGGACTGGAGAGACAGCGATTTCCTCTTAAAAAACTTCGGTTACAACCCTGCGGATACCAGGCCGGACAGATAGAAGGCTCTTTTTTCTGAGGGAATAAAAAAGTTCAAACCGCTTATCCTATGAGGGACGTAAAAGCTGTCGGAGACGGCAGATTGGATACATGGGAGGCGGTAAGGATGAATGAAAGAAGCTACTGGGATCAGTTTTTAAAAACCGGGCGTGTGGAGGATTATCTGCAGTACCGGAATCAGATACAGGAAAGAAATGCGCTCCGGAACCGGGCGAAGTTACACGAGAGCAGCTCGTTTACTTCGTCCTTCCGTGCAAAGGCGCAGGGACAGGATGGGGAACAACATGCAGGATCGGATCAAAGTGCTCGGAATCGTTCTGAAGGCAGAACCGATCGGGGAGTATGACAGGAGAGTCGTGATCCTGACTCGGGAAAAAGGAAAAATATCCGCTTTTGCAAGGGGAGCCAGAAAGCCGACAAGCGCTTTTCTGGCTCCTACCAGTCCGTTTACCTTCGGGACGTTCGAGCTGTATGCAGGGCGAAATTCCTACAGTGTCTGTGATATTTCAGCGGACTGCTATTTTGAAGAGCTACGGCAGGATTTTGAGGGCGCCTATTACGGAATGTATTTTCTGGAGCTGGCGGATTACTGCACACGGGAAAATAACGACGAGCGCGAGGTGTTAAAGCTTTTATATCAGTCCCTGCGGGCACTGACGGTAAAAAGCATCCCGCGCAGGCTTGTGCGATGCATTTACGAAATCCGGCTGATTGTGGCAAACGGGGAATTCCCGGGGCTGCCGCAGGGCAATTTTTCGGAAACGGCGCTGTATGCAGTCGAATTTATCGCAGGGACGCCCGTGGAAAAGCTTTACACATTTACCTTAAAAGAAGAAGTGCTTGCAGAGCTTGTGCAGATTGCAGAAAAATACCGGAGGGATTTTCTTCCGGGTGAATTTCATACCCTGGAGATCCTGGAAACGTTATAAAATGACTTTGTAAAGTTATGGGTTGAAAAAGAAAGGGCGGTCGGCTATAATAGTTAAGATCATAGCATCGGCAGATAAAGAGCGGATGCAGATGAGAGGGAGCAGATAAATGACGCGAAAATGGATCATGCGCGCACTGTGTATCCTGTGTCTGGCAGCGATGCTGACGGGATGCGGCAGGGAGCCGGAAGTAACCGAGACCACGATTGAAGTCAAAAAAAATGGTCAGGTGGTTCACACGATTATAGAAGATTTTTCCGAAAGCTATTATAATCTGGATGAGCTGGAAAGTACGATTCAGCAGGCATGCGATACTTATAATGCTTCGGCTGGAAAAGAAGCGGTTGTGCTGAAAGCGGCAAAAGAAAATGACGATCATACGGTAACGGTTGTGATGCAGTATGCGGACGCTTCTGCTTATTCTGCTTTCAACAAACTGGCATTGTTTGTTGGAACCGTAAAAGATGCGTTTAATGCAGGCTATGATCTGAATGTTACGCTTTCTTCCCTGAAGGGAGACGGAGAGCAGATCGGCAAGGAAGACCTCCTCAAAATGGGAGAAAAGCACATTGCAGTTGTGCGGGAAGCGGTTAATGTCAGAGTATGGGATAAGGTCCGGTACGGTTCGGAGGATGTCAAGGCGACAGCGAATGCCAAAACAGTATCCGTAACCGACGCAGATATGCTGACCTATATTCTGTTTGATTAAAATCTGTGCAGTCAAAGGAGAAAAACGATGGAAAAGACAATGGACAAAATTGTATCGCTGGCAAAAGCGAGAGGGTTTGTATATCCCGGTTCCGAAATTTACGGCGGACTTGCAAATACATGGGATTACGGTAACCTCGGCGTAGAGCTGAAAAACAACGTAAAGCGCGCATGGTGGAAAAAATTTATCCAGGAGAACCCTTACAACGTCGGTGTGGACTGCGCGATTCTGATGAATCCCCAGACCTGGGTTGCATCCGGACATCTGGGCGGCTTTTCTGATCCGCTGATGGACTGTAAGGAATGCCACGAGCGTTTCCGTGCAGATAAGATCATCGAAGATTATGCCCAGGAGCACAATATTGATCTGGGAGGCTCTGTAGACGGCTGGAGCCAGGAACAGATGATGCAATTTATCGAAGATAATCAGGTTCCCTGCCCGACCTGCGGCAAACACAACTTTACCGAAATCCGTCAGTTCAACCTGATGTTCAAGACCTTCCAGGGTGTTACGGAGGATGCAAAGAATACGGTATATCTGCGTCCCGAAACCGCGCAGGGTATTTTCGTAAACTTCAAGAACGTACAGCGTACTTCCAGAAAGAAAATTCCGTTCGGTATTGGTCAGATCGGTAAGTCCTTCCGCAATGAAATCACACCCGGCAACTTCACGTTCCGTACCAGAGAGTTTGAGCAGATGGAGCTGGAATTCTTCTGTGAGCCTGACACCGACCTCGAATGGTTCGCATACTGGAAACAGTTCTGTATCGACTGGCTGCAGACTCTGGGCATCAAGCCGGAAGAAATGCGTGTCAGAGACCATGAAAAAGAAGAGCTTTCCTTCTACTCCAAGGCTACAACGGATATCGAATTTTTATTCCCCTTTGGCTGGGGCGAGCTGTGGGGCATCGCTGACCGTACCTATTACGACCTTTCCCGTCATGCAGAGGTTTCCGGTCAGGATCTGTCTTACTTTGACGATTCCAAAAATGAAAAATATATCCCTTATGTTGTTGAGCCGTCTCTGGGTGCAGACCGTGTCGTTCTGGCATTTTTGTGCGCTGCTTATGACGAGGAAGAGCTGGAGGGCGGAGATGTCCGTACTGTCCTTCATTTCCATCCTGCTCTGGCACCGGTTAAAATCGGCATCCTGCCGCTGTCCAAGAAGCTCAACGAGGGTGCAGAGAAGATCTATACCCAGCTGTGCAAGAAGTACAACTGCGAATTTGACGACAGAGGAAATATCGGTAAGAGATATCGCCGTCAGGATGAAATCGGTACGCCGTTCTGCGTTACCTACGATTTCGAATCCGAGACAGACGGCTGCGTAACCGTTCGTTTCCGTGATTCTATGGAGCAGGAGCGGGTTGCGATCGCTGATCTGGACGCATACTTTGCAGAAAAGCTGGATTTCTAAGAAATTTTAAGCTGGCTGTGTATAATCGAGTACGCGCTTTGTGGGTACTTAATTCTGTGAATTAGAAAGATCCGTCTTTTCCGTGTGGATTCCACATGGAGAAGGCGGATTTTTTGCTGTTTGTGAAAGATTTTATTTATTCTGCGACATAATTTGACAGGAAAGCTAAAAACTGCACAAATAAAAAACGAATATATTGTTTGACTTTGCATATTTTAATGTGTTAGAATGATTTTATGAGAAAAACAGTCCGGCATAATGCTAAATGACTGTAAATACAGACCAAAGGGGGACCATTACAATGGCGAAATGGGTGTATTTATTCAGGGAGGGAAATGCGGATATGCGCAACCTCCTGGGTGGAAAAGGTGCGAACCTTGCAGAGATGACGAATCTCGGACTTCCGATTCCGCCCGGCTTTACCGTGACGACAGAGGCCTGCACAGACTACTATAACCATGGCAGGTCAATTTCTGAAGAAATTCAGACACAGATTTTTGATGCACTGGCACTTTTGGAGGAAAAGCTCGGAAAGAAGTTCGGAGATACCGAGAATCCGCTGCTTGTGTCGGTACGAAGCGGAGCGAGAGCTTCGATGCCCGGTATGATGGATACGATTCTGAATCTGGGCTTGACCGATATTTCGGTCGAGGGCTTTGCCAAACGGACAGGCAATCCGAGATTTGCCTACGATTCTTACAGACGCTTTATTCAGATGTTCTCAGATGTTGTCATGGAAGTTCCCAAATCGTTATTTGAACGGGTCATTGATGAAATAAAAGAAGATCGGAAAGTTCACTTTGATACGGAGCTGACGGCGGAGGATCTAAAAGAGGTGATCCGGCGTTTTAAAGAGATCTATAAGGAAAAAATGGGCGAAGAATTTCCGCAGGAGCCGCGGGTTCAGCTGATGGAAGCGGTAAAGGCGGTATTCCGTTCGTGGGATAATGAAAGAGCTATCGTATACAGAAGAATGAATGACATTCCGGGGGACTGGGGAACTGCAGTCAATGTACAGTCGATGGTATTCGGAAATATGGGCAATACCTCCGGTACAGGCGTTGCCTTTACGAGAAACCCCTCCACCGGAGCAAAGGGCATTTATGGAGAATACCTGATCAATGCACAGGGTGAGGACGTTGTTGCAGGAATCCGTACACCCCAGCCCATTACCCGACTGGAAGAAGACCTGCCGGAATGCTATGAGGAATTTTTGAAAATTGCAAACCGTCTGGAAGAGCATTACCGTGATATGCAGGATATGGAATTTACCATCGAGGACGGAAAGCTGTATTTCTTACAGACCAGAAATGGCAAGCGCACGGCGCAGGCGGCTCTGCAGATTGCATGCGACCTTGTGGATGAAGGTATGATCACGCCCCAGGAAGCTGTCAGCAGAATTGAAGCAAAATCTCTGGATCAGCTGCTGCATCCCGCTTTCGATCCGGATGCACTGAAAAAGGGAACCGTGATGGGACAGGCTCTTCCGGCATCTCCTGGCGCAGCTGCCGGTAAGATCTATTTTACTGCAGAGGAAGCAAAAGAAGCCCATGAGACTGGCGAGCGTGTCATTTTAGTACGTCTGGAAACTTCTCCGGAGGATATCGAGGGGATGCATGCTGCAGAGGGTATCCTGACTGTGCGCGGCGGTATGACATCCCATGCTGCAGTTGTGGCAAGAGGCATGGGAACCGCATGTATTTCCGGCTGCGGAGATATTGTGATCGATGAAAAGAAAAAGCAGTTTACATTAGGCGGCAAGACCTATTTTGAGGGGGATTATATTTCCCTGGACGGCTCAACCGGTAAAATTTACGACGGCGATATTCAGACACAGGAGGCTTTGATCAGCGGCAACTTTGGCAGAATCATGAGCTGGGCGGATTCCTTCCGTAAATTGAGGGTTCGCACGAATGCAGATACGCCTGCAGATGCGGCAAATGCGGTACGTCTTGGTGCAGAAGGGATTGGACTTTGCAGAACAGAGCACATGTTTTTTGAACCGGAGCGAATTCCGAAGATCCGTAAAATGATCCTTTCCAAAACCGTGGAAGAGCGCGAAAAGGCGCTGGAAGAACTGATTCCGTTCCAGAAGGGCGATTTCAAGGCGCTTTATGAAGTAATGGAGGGGAAACCTGTTACGATTCGTTTCCTGGATCCGCCGCTGCATGAGTTTGTTCCGACAGACGAAAAGGATATCGAAGCACTGGCAAAGGATATGAATCTTTCTGTTGAGGAAGTAAAGAGCACCTGCAGTGAGTTGCATGAGTTCAACCCGATGATGGGTCACAGAGGCTGCCGGCTGTCCGTTACATATCCGGAAATTGCAAGAATGCAGACAAGAGCGGTGATCGAAGCGGCGATTGAAGTAAGTAAAGAAAAGGGCTTTGAGATCGTTCCGGAGATCATGGTCCCGCTGGTTGGCGATAAAAAGGAGCTGAAATTTGTCAAGGACGTAATCGTGGAAACTGCTGAAAAGGTTAAGGCAGAAAGAAATTCGAATCTGGTTTATCACATTGGAACGATGATCGAAATTCCAAGAGCAGCACTTCTGGCAAACGAAATTGCAGAAGAAGCCGAATTTTTCTCCTTTGGTACCAATGATCTGACTCAGATGACCTTTGGCTTCTCCCGTGACGACGCAGGAAAATTCCTGGTGGATTATTATAAGAGTAAGATCTATGAATCTGATCCCTTTGCAAAGCTTGACCAAAACGGCGTAGGACAGCTGATCGAAATGGCAGTCACAAAAGGTCGTTCCCAGCGTCCGAACTTAAAGATCGGTATCTGTGGTGAGCATGGCGGCGATCCCTCTTCTGTTGCATTCTGCCATAAGGTTGGAATGGATTATGTATCCTGTTCTCCGTTCCGTGTTCCGATCGCGAGATTGGCTGCTGCACAGGCAGCGATTGCGGACAAGAGGAATTAGGCAACAATATATTTATTTCTGCAGCTTAACGGTAACGAGAGCAGATGTGCAGGCATTTATGGCTGAACATCCAGAGTATACAAAAGCGAACAGATTTAAAGATATTGAAGTAAAAGTCTATATATAAAGTTCTGCAAGGGAAAGCATGTATTGCTTTCCCTTGTTTGATGTTTGGGAATAAGCCTTTTTATTTGGGTTTGTTCCCTTTTTTTATTCTAATATCTATAAGGAGGTTTACTATGAAAAATTAAAAGAGGTACGCTATCAGGATGTGTACCACAAGGCACTTTGCTATTGCCTTGGCATCAGTGTTGATACGAGAAGAAATATCAATAGCATTTATGATTTTAAGACGGGATGTGTAAAAACTGAGTGCTTGCATGAAGGCTGGCAGACCAGTGGCAGTATGAAGGTGGTGCGAATGGCATTTAACCTGTATTGCAACGGTGCACCGAGTGTAGATGATTACACAAAAACAGAGGGACAAACAAATATTACAGAGCTTATGCTTAATGATTTCATTGAAAAGGTTGTAATTCATGAAGCAGAGGGCGGCAGAACAAAAGACCGTACTCAGCAAGTGGATATTTATTTCAATTTCATTGGAAATTTTGTTCTTCCATTTAGTGAGGATGAAGTGGAAGCCTTGCAGTCAGAGGAAGCACGCAGAGCGGAAGAGATTGCTGAAAGAAAGAGAAAATCTTGCATATGATCACGATACGTTAGTTGCAGAATTGATGAGAATAAGCGGGAGCGATGCAATTATTGTATTAGCCAAAGAGATATGGTATTGTATAGATAGTTTAACAAATCGTTGTTTGTGGAGGTGTTTGGATGTGTGGAATAGCAACTGATTTATAAAAAATAAATCGGAGGTTTATATGGATTATTCAATAAGAGAATTAAGACAAAACGAGTCCAAGGTGCTAAATACTTTTTTATACGAAGCAATTTTTATTCCAGAAGGGGTTCCTATACCACCAAAAGAGATTATAAATCAACCAGAATTACAGGTGTATGTTAAAGATTTTGGTAAGAATAAAGGAGACTTGTGTTTGGTTGCTGAAGCCAATAATGAAATTGTTGGTGCAGTATGGTGTCGTATTATGAATGATTATGGACATATTGATGCTGAAACACCATCATTTGCAATTTCACTTTTAAAACAGTATAGAAACTATGGTATTGGAACTAATCTAATGGAGCAGATGCTAAAAAAACTGAAAATGCAAGGATATAAGCAAGTGTCATTATCTGTTCAGAAGATGAATTATGCAATTCATATGTATCTAAAAGTAGGATTTGAAATTGTCGATGAGAATGACGAAGAGTATATAATGATTTGCAAATTGTAGGAATCTGTAATTTGAGTTTATGGTTTACAAATCGAAATATTGCTGCTATCAATATTTGAAAAATTGTGCTGATTTAACAGAAGTTTTTATAGGAGACACGAATGTGATAACAGAAATAATTTTTTCGGATTATTATAGAACATTTTTATTGTGTATATTATCTATTGGGGTTGTTTTTTTTATGCGAAATGCAAGTATAAGAAAAAAAGTACTTGCATTAGCAGGATACGAATTTATTGTATTTTTACTTTTTCTTTGGATATTTATTGTATGCATAATTTTTACTGAATTTGATTATGAATCAATAATAGCTATTGTGCAATGGGAATTAAAGTGGATACTTTATTTTACAATAAGTATAATATTGCAGTTTGCAATGTACTATTTTTTCTGGAAAAAAAGTAAAATATTAAAGATAGTGACTTTACTATTTAGTCTTATTATTGTTATTGTCCCATTGCATGTATTTGATTTTACTTGAAATAACAAAATAAAAAAATGAAATCCGACAAATGCAAACTATAAAACAAATAGAGCAAACATAATCAGTTTATTTATGTGCGTAATATTGTACAGACTTATGTGTATTGTATGAAAGAACGATAAAATTCAAGTTTACAGAACTGAATCAAAAGAGCTCGAAGGAGCTCTTTTTCCTTTTTTATAATAGTATCATTATGGTAT
>PPYF01612063.1_pt1 | contig 108887 bp, 127 predicted proteins | sample 1559871 | NCBI WGS metagenome assembly PPYF01 (sample SAMN08240021, study PRJNA423297) | Human gut metagenome, whole genome shotgun sequencing project.
CAGTTGTACGCTGTATACGCTACGCACCCACATGTTCTGGCGGCCGTTAACCATCTGGTTTGACAGCGAAGTGATGCTGGTGGACTGCGACGCAATATCTTTACCCTGCTGGGTTACAGTATTCTGGAGAGAAGACAATGCGGAGGCGTTGGCGTCGATTTTGACACTATCTGTCACATCGATGACATAGAAATCATCAAAGCAACGACTCCCGGCTGTCAAATAGTTACTCAGCGTAACCGGAAGCTTGGCTGTCTCCGTAGCCTTCCAGCGACCGGAAATCAGCGTCCAGTCGGAACCGATCGTCCCGCTATTGTACGGTCGCTCAAACACCGGCTGACCAGCGGAGTTACCGATCCGCAGTTTGTTGTTGCCTGCTCCGTTATCAGTGGTCGCTCCGAGATCCTTAACCCATACCCCGATTTCATACGTCCGACCCTGTACAAAGCTTACATACTGTCCCGGTGACACATTACCAGCATCAACCTTCAGCGCCCGTGTCCCACCATGTGGAGTGGAAATCTCAACCACACTGGTTGCCGCTGACCGTCCGGTATAACCATCCAGTCCTCGCTCAAACGACGGGTTTACGATGAGGTTATTCGGCATCGCGGCGGACGCGTCAGTATCGGCGATCGCGTTGTTCAGTGAGTTGTTCAGTTGAACGATGCTGTCCGCCTGGCTGGATGCTTTATCCTCGGTTGCGCTAACACGAGATGTCAGATCATTGACCGCCGTCGCGTCTGCTTTCTTCGCCACGTTGTTGTTTGTGGTATCAAGAGACGTTTTGAGGTTAGTGATGCTGCTATTCGCGGCAGAAATATCTTTACCCTGCTGCGTCACTGTTCCCTGCAGTGCGGTTAGCGCTGTCTGGTCGGCCTTTTTACCAACATTGGCGTTGGTAGTGTTCAGGTCATTTTGCAGTTTGGTGATCGACTGACCCTGAGTCGAAATGCTCGAACCCTGCTGATCCACTGACGTCTTCAGAGTCTGCAATGCAGAAGCGTCAGCCTTGTCCTTCAGGGATGATTTAAGACCGGTGATGTCCGACGCCATCGCTTTATCCTGAGTGTTCAGGGTGTCGAGGGACTTGTTGATGTTAGAGACGCTGTCGTCCACCTTTGTCTCAAGAGACTGGCGAGCCATGGCCTCTGCCTTATCCGCGGTGACACGCGCCAGCTGCTCCTGGAAGATAAGACCGGAACCCACTTTAGAAAGATCATTGCCTTCGTAAGATCCGCGCATCTGGACGGCCAAGGCATTGCGGTTCGCAGCTTCAGCGGCATCAGCGTCCACACGAGCGGACTTCTCATCCTGCAGAGCGGCCATGCCGGCGCCAGGCGTCGGACGCCCTACTGCAACCCAGTCAATCAACAGGTTGTTTGTGTCGCTCTGGTTCTTCAGGAAATCAAACCGGAAACGGCGAATGGTCGTGGAAGCCCGCCAGTCAATGTCGTGAATGGTCAGCGTGGCAACGCCATTAGCATCATATTCTGGCTCGTCGATAACGAGAGAGCGAGACTCACTCCAGCCCTGCTCTGATGCCCCGATCCAGTACAGTTTGCCTGACCATGTCGGTTTACCTACTTTCTTGATGCGCAGCTTTAGGAAACGATAGGCATTGGCGTCGATAACCATGTTATTTGGCGAGCGGCAAGAAGCTGTGCTGTTTGAAGACTTCAACCAACCATCATCGGTAACGGACATTGGGACAGTGCCACCGTCGTCTTCTGTCCATCCCTCACTGTTGGTATCAAAGTACCAAATTTTCAGGCTATCGAACTGTTCACCGGTGCCAGCGGCAATCTGAGAAATTTGCTGAGCCAGAGATTCGTTAACCGTCTGCACCTGCGTAGACAAGTTGCTAATCTCGGACTGGCGATTATTCTTCTCTTGAAGAAGAGCGTCAGCACGGGCGCGTGCCTCGTCCTCAATGCTCGAAATTCGATTTAAGGTTTCGGTATTGATTGCGTTTGCAGTTTTGATGTCCAGTGCGGAAACGGCCGACGCACGATCTCTGGCTTCTTTGCTGATTTTTGCATCGAGTGCGGCTGTTGCGTCCGAGACAGCCTTCGCACGGTTACTTGCTTCAACCGCAACGGAGTCTGTAATCGCTGAGGCACGAGCAATCGCTTCATCGGAGACAGCTTTCGCGCGCGCGGTCGCTTCATCGGCAACGGCTTTGGTTCGAGCCTCCACTTCCGCCGCAATCGCATTGGTACGCGCGGTTACTTCGTTTGAGATGGCAGTGGCGCGTATAGACGCCTCATCTGCGATAGCTTTATTACGTGCGGTCGTTTCATTAGCAATGGCTTGTGCGCGATCCTTAGTCTCTTTGTCGATGGCGGTGCTTAGCGCTTCCTTGGCCGACTTGACAGCGTTAGCCGCCTCAGTGCGAGCGTCATCAACCAGGGCCTTAGTCTCACTTTTCGCTTCATCTATGGCCGCGTCCACCTCCGTCGCCACAGCCTTGCTGTTAATGTCAGCAATCAGATCCTGACCCAGCTCGGACTCGGTGATTTTATTTTGCAGGAACGAAAGAACGTCGCGCGTCGTTGCGACCGTCGCTAGTGGAGAGTTCAGCGCACTGAGCATTCCACGTTTGTTGGCTGCACGTACCCAATAATACCAGGTGACAGAGTCTTCAAGACCGTTGTGACTGAAGGTTGTGCCAGATACCTTGGCAATCAGCTGCGCTTTAGACTTATCGTTGGTCTTGGATGCCAGAACCTCGATGTGATCCAAGTCAACGGAAGCCGGGTTTACCCAATTCAGAACAATTGAGCGATAATCGCCTACCGCAGTTAGACCGGTCGGGGCATCAGGCGCCGTCATGGTTCCCAGAACTTTGTAGGTGATGCTGATAGGATCAGTTTTGCGACCACCAACAGAAACAGCGTACACCTGGAAGTCGTACTGGCCGTTCTCCGCTACTCCACGAAGTTCGAACTGTTCTTCAGTTACGCGCTCAGATTTCCAGTTTGAAACATTCCCGGCATCGGAGCGGCGCCAGCTGATGTAATACTGAGCCGACTTGCCCTGCCATGTAGCGGTCAGAGAAACGGACAAGTTACCCGGAGAGGACAGATAAGTGCCTTCGGTAATCGCCAGACCTGACGGCTTTGAGAACGTTGGGTCAAGAACGGTGGTATTTTGCGGGATCAGCTGTGCGCCGCTATCAATAGCTTCGTATTTGGTCGGGTTGTTCTGAATAGCCGTGATATTGAACGACGTACCATCGTCACCCTCAGCAACGCTCACAACGCGTGCTTGTAGCGGAGTTAAGTCTGGTTGAGCAATGACCCACACTGCATCGCTTACCGGCGTCTCATTGGAGCTGAGAGCGGTTTTAAACGTGACGGTGGTGATGTTCTTCCCATTCTCCAAAATATCACGCCCAACCATTTTCCCTTCTGCGCTGAGGAAGGTGATATGGTTTCCAACTGAAGTCAGATCAACCGGAGCGTCCAGCTTGATGCTATTGGAGGTGTAGCCGATAATACGACCACTGTTGCGACGGCCAGCGCGGAATTTATCTGCGATCAGCACGATGTCGCCAGGCATCAGGAATACAGAGTCCATACCTACTGCAAAGGTGATGACGTCAGATTCCATGCGAGAGGTGTAGAGCGTCCAGAGACCAACACGATGCGCCTGGCCGCGTGAAGTACAGCCGAATGCGACTGACTCAGTTTTGCGGATGCCATAGCGTTTAATCGCTTCCTGATCTTCTACATACTCGACGCTCTGCTTGTAACCGTCCTCTTTGTTGTTGTAGGTGATAAGAGCAACGGAATAGCGATCTTTACGCGCCGAACCTTTGTAGGCAAATGATCCATTCACCACGTTGCTGTTGGAGAACAGCATCACAGGGTCTGCTGGAGAATCCTGCGTGATGTGAACCATGCCACCAGCCCAATAAACCATGCCACGGAATGCCCCTGCGATGTCCTGCACGACGCGATAAGCATCTTGGCGACTGGTAATCTGGGTGTTGATAGCGAAGCGCTTCTCTTTGCCACCGAAGCCATCATCAACGAACGCATCACAGTAGCGACCAATCTGATACAGCTCGCCGATGTTAATCATCGACTCCTGAACAAACTGACCCAGACCGTAACGAGTGTTCGTCAGCAAGTCGAAGAGAATCCACGCCGGGTTGGAGGATGATGCCAGCTTAAATGTACCGTCCCAATTGCCGTCGTAGGAGTTCGTGTCAGCGTTATAGTTTGACGGGACACGAATTTTCAAACCTTTAATCAGGTATGAACGAGTCGGCATTGAAGAACCGAACTGCTCTGAGTTGATTTTCAGGCCAACGAGCGCAGAGTTCGGATAGTTCAGGCTGGTATTGACAATCTCACCGATCGAATCGATGTAGGTGTCATCGTAGAGATAGCTGTTATCGGTATGATCTTCAGTCAGACGAATGGCACGCAGAGTATATGCCTTTGCCGGCTTCGGTAAGTCCAGAACATAACTACGGTAATAAACACCTGTCTTCTTCGCGGTCAGAGAAATGGTTGCGTTGGATTCTCCCTCTGCAACAACGTCAACAAAGCCGCCGCCATTACCTGCGTCGATCTGGAATTTAAACTGGACTGTCGTACCGTTAGTATCGCCGCTCTTTTTATCGATGCTGCGAAGTGAAGGAAACTTCATCACCACACGAACGCGATCGCTGTCCGCAGAATCCAGAGACACGTTAACCTGGCTCGTTTGCTTCAATTGACGCCCTACTGATTTCGGCGTTTCAATGAAGTCAAAACCATCGATGACACTTTGATCCTGAGAACCGTCGCGGAACCACCAGGTTACACCGCTGAAGTTGTAGGAGTTGTCGCTATTCTGGAGCGGCGTGTCGTTCAGGAAGATGGATTTTGCCCCATCAATCAGACCACCGATAACACCCTCACCCAGCAAATCCAATACAGAAGCCATGGCGCGGCTGTTTACCGTGTCATTAGCCTCCACCGGCGTCCTTGAGCTACCGCCACCCTTACTGCCGCCGCGTCCTGAGATAATCAGGCCGTGCGCGACTAATTGCGAGAGACGGCTTTTTTTGAAATTTGGAACTTCCATTTATTCCACCGTTAAATCTGGTCAATAGTGATAGAGGAACTTGCGATTTGCGAGCCAACGAGAATTTCTTCGCCGTAGTTCAGCTGAACCGGGTTTCCCTGATTAGTAGTGTTTTGAGGCCCGTCGAAATAAAACGAGTCGGAGTTATCCGCTTGTCTCACTTCCGGGTTTTTTGCTTGTGGGGATAGGATCTGAGCCAGACCGCCCATCATCATGCTCATGCCGGCCACAACCAGCGCCGAGGATGTGCCTGCAGTGAAGATCGTCGTGAACGCCCCAATGACAACCATCGCGGCACCAATAGCGACCTGAACGTAGCCAAGCGTCTTGCCGCCACGTCCCTTTGGTATTGGAGTGATGCGAATCTTCTCAACATCCTCGCCGGCGCCTTTCATCATGTATTCGGTTTCGTCAACCGACCATGTGGCTCCACTTTTGGTTGTGATTTGAATGTGATAACGGTCGTAAACCTTCGCATTACGACGAATCCAGGCATTTAAGCCTGGTTTGTTTGCGTCGATCAGATTGATGGCTTGCGCCGCATTTGATGCGCGGAGATGCCAGTGTCGGCCGAAGCGGTTTGCAAGTGCGCCGCCCAGCTGGACATGAACTAATTCAGACATTTTTCCTTCCCTGTTAATAACGCCCGATGACGCAAATGATGCGTCGTATTTTTCTGGTACATACCGCCGTAAGTGGCGTGACTGCTGAGTCTGTCGATTTGGTGATGCAGGATGCGGTTGTCACCAACGTAAACAGCGCAGTGATCTGGCATCTTCCCGTACTGAATGAAGAAGATGTCGCCCTTCTGAGGCTCTTCGCCATGGGCAAGACGGACGAGATTTTCATTGCGGTAATTCAGGTCGAGAATGTCGTCGTCGCCCAGATACCACGACGGGATATGCAGGTGAGCGTTGGCGTTGATCTCGATATTGAATTCGCGTTTCAGATAGTCTCGACACAGCATCCAGCAGTCGAAGATGCCAAAGACATACGGTCGGCCGGTGTACGGCATTTCAAAGCCATTGGGCGTGATCACTTCCATCTCGCTTAAACGAAACTCGGCATCAATCTCCGGGTTAAGATTTTTCGTGACGGAGAGGATGAGCCAAGGTAGCTCCGTTGCCTCACAACCAGCGCGGTCGGCGTCAGAGGCCACTGGAGGGCGATCAGTGTGGCTATGCCAGATAGCCACAACCTCGCCCTCGTCTTCGGCAGCAATCACGTCTTCGTGATGCATGACAAACTCATTGGTCGGGTCTTCAGAGACGTTTCGCGCCTCAACAAAGCGATATTTCTCCCCCGATGTCTGAACGATGAACCCGCACGCCTCATTTGGATAACGGGCAATAGCGCATTGATATAGCGACTGCGTCACCGCGGAGCCGGCAATGGATTTAATATCACTGAACACGCGTTGCCCCTGGAAAGCCGCCAAAAGCAATGATTCCGTTGGCGAAGAAGTTCCGCCTTGCCTTACACGCATCGAGACGCTTGGTGCAGTAGTCTTCGCTGGCCGATGTGACCTGGTTGTTGTTCTTGTCGAAGTACGGGCCTGAGAAGCCACACTCCGCGCCGCGGTATTTCCACGGGCAGCTGTTTTTGATGATCTGACGTGCGGGCAACTGAACACCCATCAAATCAAATACACTGGATAGCTCAAATTCAACGCTATCTTTAGTCTCCAGCGTCTTCTGCTCAACGAACCAGATTTCATCAGGGAAGTGCTGAGAAGCGTCGGCGGTCGCGTTTCCGGCCGGAAAGTTCGATGCATCGAGGAAGCGAGCCAGCGTGCGTCGACGCGTGATTGTGCAACCAACCAGATCGTCATTTGCCGCGACTTCGGCTGAAATTGTGCCGCCATAGTTAGATACGGTAATCTTTGGTCGAGGCAAAGAACCTGAACCCGTTTTATCGAACCCACTCGCCTTAATCGGCCATGGCTGGTACTCAACGCCCTGCCAGACGACAGATGTGCCGAGATTGTTCGTTCCGGCGTGAAAGAAAAGCTTCCCGCCCGAGGTTGTTACCGACATATCAAGCTCAAAAAGCTCGATAATGGAGGATGGCGCCAACCCCTGAATTTCCGTGCGAATACTCATACTCATCCTTGAGTTAAAAACGATACCTTATATATTAATAAGTAAATACTTACTTATCAAGATTCAAAAACTTGTCTAAAGGTACAACTGATCTCCAAATACCCCGGATAGCGTTTAACAGTATGAGAATCACACACACAGATGATTTTCTTATTGCGCGGGGTCGTCCAGTAAAATGACTCAACTGCGCCGCGAGCTGTCAGAAAATCGTCGATAGCATTACCGATGCTGTAAGGTCTTTTAAACGTCAGCGCCCATTCTTCTTTAATGCGGTTAAGACCGGCTGACTGGCGTTGCTCGTAGTCGTCGCCAAATTTCAGAATGGTCACTTCTGGCTTTACCGTCTTTTCGGACTCAAAGTCCGGGAACCAGTTAAAGGTTTGTCTTGCCATTTTTCTCTTCCTTGAGATGCCGCCCACTTCCTGTAGGCGGCTTTGTTTTTACCTGTTGCCGTTGGTGTTTTTGTTCAGAGAACCACCAGGGCGCTTTTCCTGAGTAATCGTTTCAAGAACGATATTTTTGATGCGTTGTGCCGCATCGTTCCAACCTTTGCTGTCCGCGTCCGAGCCAGACGTTGAACTGGAACCGTCCGAATTAACGCTGATGTTGATGGCAACCGGAGCAATCGTTCCGCCTCCGCCAACATTCCCCGTCATCGTCACTGGAATCGAACGACCATCAGGCAGAGGGACATAGGCTTCATTGTCTTTCCCTTCGCCAAATAGAGCCAGCTGCGGCGAAGTAGCGATCCCGCCTTTGGAGTAAGTCTTCAGTGGAATTACACCATTTGGCCCCATGATCCCACCCTTCTCAAATTTAGGAATGGCTGGAATGTTCTGACCGTTCGATGGGATATTAACATTCGAGAAGCCATTACTTTTCGTCGCATTCACGGCCCCTCCGGTCGATTTACCGCCGCCTCCAGCCATACTGCCAGCCCACACCGACGTCGCCGCGGAAACCATAGACAGGCCAAAGTTCATCCATCTCCCCTTCGATGAAGTCGAACTAGCCCCCATCGAAGCGAAGACAGCAGTCAGACCTGCTGCCACTGAAGATAGATTATTCATCGTCAGAATGTTGGCGCCGATTGCCTTAGTCTGATTACCCGTGGCCGTGCCAAGACCAAGGAATGACTTTGTAGAATTCCAGGCGCTACTAACCATCCCAGACAATCCGCTGTTAGCATTCTCGGTGGCCGTACTCATTTGGCTAATACCCGCGCTAGTCTCCTTCGCGGACTGACCAATGGATTTGTCACCGTTATTCACGTTAACACCGGCGCCGCCGGAGCTGACGAGACTTACTCCCTGATTCAGCATAGCCCCAGCAATGTTGCCGGTATTACCCGCACCGTTGGTTCCCATGCCCATCATATTCATGAGCGGTGCAGTGATCTGCGATTTAACAATGATGCTGGCTATGTCTTTGACGATCGATCTTGCAAAATCACTGAAACTAGCCTTACCGTCCATAATGAAGTCGGTAATCGTGTCCGTCATACTGGAGAACGCATTACTCCACACGGTCTCAATTTGACCGGCGACGTCTTCGTACTCCAGCGCCATCTTCTGCGTTTCAGTCCCAAACTGCTCGATAAAGGCACGACTGCCACCTTCTCTCATCGCTTTTAGACTGCGCTGGTACACATCCTTCATTACATCCGACTGAGTCGTTGCGATATAACTCTGAAGTGTCTTGATGTCGCGCTGATAGTCTTCCATCCACTTAGCCATCGCAGCCTGTCGATTAGCACCATCAACCGACGACATAATCCCGCTGGTCGTCGTAGTGAATTTCGACACTGTCTGTTCAGCAGAATCGCGGTCAAGACGCTGAGAGTAGTCCGCAGCATTGGCTTTGATGAAATCGCGATCACGAATCATCTGGCGCTTCTGGTCGTCGGTGAATCGAGAGTTTGGCGGCAAGGCTTTGCCGTTGATGTCCTGATCCTTCAACGCGTTATCGATTTGACTCAGTGTTTTTTTAACCGACTCGTCGAAGCTTGCACTTGCCTTAGACGTAAGACCCAACTGACCGGCCAACTCGTTCGCGCTGGAAACGACCTGCTGATTGGCCTTGGCTACCATCGCATCAATACTTTGCTGCTTAGAGGCAGCAATATTGGCGCTCTGAAGGCGCTTGTCCGCGGCGATTTTGTCGGCCTTAGCCGCATCGGCAAGACCCTTTTTAATCGAGTTCTGCTCAGATCGACTCAGGTCGTCAAATTTCTTATCGCCTACAGCCGAGAGATAGCGCTGGTTTACGCTCATCTGGTTCTGGCCGGTGATCACATTCCCGAGAAGGTCTCGCAGCGCTTCGCCTGTATCTGGATTGACGAAATCACCAACCTTTTTGCCCGCGTTGTCCGTGATAAGCTTTATGCGATCGCCCGTCTTCGTCTGAGTGCTCAGCTTCGGCGTATCACCAGACATCGATTTTTTTGCACGGTCGAGATCTGCTTGCGCCATCTGAACCTGATTGTTGTTCAGATCGTTAATTTGCTTAGACAGTGCGATATTTTTTGTATCGAGCGTCTTTTTCTGCTCAGCCGTCAAGCTTTCACTCTTCAGCTGGCTCTCTACATTGGCCTTCTGATCTTGAAGCGTTTTTACCAGATTCTGATAACCGTCTAAGCGCTTCTGAGTCGCGTCGACCAATTTCTTTTGTCGGTCAGCGTTCAACTTCTCCAGTTGGCTGTTTTTCTCATCTTTGCTTAGTGACTTATCATTACTGATAGCATCTGAGCGATCACGATAATCCTTGGCAGATGTTGAAAGAGAGGCAGCGTCTTTCGTGAACTGGTCATCGATCTTCTTAAGACCTGACTGCAGGTTGCGAGAAATCTCTTTACTGGCAACAGCAACTACCGCCCCACCCATAGCGTTTTGGATGTCCTGACGCTGGTCTCGAATTTCTTTTAACCTAGTGTCTATTCCCTCAAGCCCGTTCTCGGCCCATGAACGACGCTTTTCCATGGATTTACGTCCAGCAGGAGAGGCTTCGAGATACAGAGTACGCTGGTGTTCTAATTCCTTTTCATCCAGATCCAATTGCTTCAAACGAGCGTTTAATGCTGCTTGTTCATTTTTCCCCATTGCTTCTGGAACGGCTTTAATCTTCTCAAGCGCATCAGATGCTTTCTCTGAAACACTCTCAAATGTCGACGCCAGAAGCGCCACAACACCAACAACTGCGGTGATGCCAATGATGATAGGGTTGAACTGTAAAACCGCTGTAAATGCCAACCACGCAGTTTTTGCCCCGCGAATAGCTTCCGTGACGTTAATCACTGCAGCGGCAAACAAGCCGAAGTTTCGGATGTCACTAACGATTCTGCCAGTCACAGATAAGAAACCAGTAACGCCTTTTGTCGCCAGACCGAGGGACTTATTCAATGAAGAGAACATTTCCAGAGCAGTGCCTAACGAACCGGTCACAATGGTTTTCAAAAGCTTGAAGCCCATACCCATACCCACGATTTGGGCAATCGTTTTGACCAGCTCGATATTCTTCCCAATCCACGAGGCCATTTCCGTCAACGTTTTCACGATGGAGGTCATACCTTGTCCGAAGTTATAGGCGAATAGCTGACCTTCGGTTGTGTTCAGGTAAGTCGATAACTGCTTGAGTCCATCGGACAATGCGTCGAGATAACCGCCCTTGCCCATATTGTCAGCAAAGCGCATAAACGCAGTCTGCATCTGAGCCAATGCGCCAGTGAAGGAGTGGGACAGACGATCGGCGGCGCCGGCGCTATCAATCTCCATACCTAGGAAGAGCATATCCAGAGCAGACTTAGCCTCTACGGTTCCCAGAGAAACGTCTTTGACGAGCTTCGCCATGCTGACGCCCATCGTGTCGGCCATGGACTGCATAGCGGTCGGTACAGCTTCACCTAGCTGCTGACGTAGCTCTTCCATCGAGACAACGCCTTTACCGGACATCTGCTGGATAGCAATGGCAGCACGCTTCAGGATCTCAGAGTTACCGCCAAACTGAGCTACGGAGTTAACCAGAGCATTTAGCGATCCCGTCGTTGGATCGATACCGCCAGACTTCAGTTTCACGAATGCATCAGATACTGCATCGAGCGAAACGTGAACCTTTTCCGAAAGCCCCATGATGAAGTTCATGTCTTTCTCGGCAGCATCCTGCGGATTCTTTGCGTCCTTCTCCAGACCCTGCAGTAAGATGCGCGTGTTTTGCATCTTGCTCATGGCTTCGATCAGCGGCTGTTGCCATCCGAACAGAATTTCTTTAACGGTTCGAGCAGCGTCGCCAATTTCCCCCAGAAGGAAAATATTGCCTCGCAGCCCTTCGAATAAACCGTTCTCAGAGCGTCCATGACCGCCACCCGAATTACCTCTGCTACCGCCAGAGCCACCGCCAGAGCCACCTACTCGACCGCCACCAAGGATTTTCCCACTCAGTGACTTCTGGCGATCGATGACGGCATCCATCTGGTCACGAACGTTTTTAAGCCCGTCTGCCGCTTTGTCAGTTGTCCCTTTCCAGCGATCTAATACTTTGCTGGTGTTCGACAAACGGCGGTTCAGTGACGATGTGGTATTACCCATGTCTGAGGCATGGTTTGAGAAGCTTTTGGCAGATTTGCCGGCGTGATCCGCGAAATCAGCGAAATCCAAAAGCTCAGACTGAGCCTTCTTCAGTACAGAAGTCAGCGCACCAACTTTACCGCTGGTCTGATCTACTCTCGTCGAGAAGACGGACAGACTACGGTTGATGGCGGCGATGTTTTCACGGATGGCTCGAAGACTTTGGCTGGCTAGTTCAGTGCCGGCCGCAAAGTCTTCCATTTTGTCCGCGCCTTTACCAAGGGAGGCGCTTAGAACTGAAAACGAACGGCCTGTGGCGACGACAGACCGTTCAAGAGAGGACATTTTTTTGGAGTTATTAGAGGCCGTTTTACCGAATGTCTCTAACAAATTTCCCGCGTTTTTAATTGACGTTGAAAACTCCTTGTCATTCAACGTCAATTTAAAATCTACAATATCGGACATTCCCTTATCCTATTTTTCCAAAGATTTCCATTAATTGCTCTTTGGCGTCAGGGTCTGCTTTTGCTTTCGATGGATCGTAGACTTTATCGGTTACGACTGGTCTTCCTATCCGGTATTGCAAACCCTCCATAAACGCCGTAGCGTCTTCCGCCCCCGCCTGAGAAAGCCGTGACACCTGGAATACTCTCAGGTCATCCTCGGCTTTTAGGCGGTCTATGTTGCGGCTAAGCATCCAGAAGGTTGCCAGCGGCAGCTTTAGAATCTCTCGCGGCGGAATGGCGTAATAAGCAATAACTCGGCTGAAATAGAATCCGAAGTCTATTGAGACAGTGACGACACCGGATTCCTCTTCGCGGGAAATTACTTTACGTCTTCTCCGGCCGCGGCTTCGTTCTCTTCCTCTGCCTGTTCCATGGCGAAAGAAAAGATCTGCTGCAGCTGCGGGATGCTCAGACGATTAATCACTTCCTTTGGTACGTCAGGAATGACTTCGGCCACCAGTTCGGCATAAGCTTCAACCTGATCAAGCATTGACATAGCTTCGATGTCTTTGCCTTCAAAGGCTTTAACTTTGGCGAACAGACCGACAGTCATTTCCGCGACGGCATAGGTTTTTCCAGCCACTTTGATTTCTTTTTTCGGCGGAAGAATGGAATCCAGATCCAGTAACTTAGTCATTTCAAAAATCCTTTTAAACAGAGGGTTCTCCTGAACCCTCTTACAGACTGCTATTAAGAAGCAGCGGTTACGGTTACGGTCACTTGTGAAGACACAATTGAGCCGTCCTTAGTGGTAAACGTAATCTTCGCACTACCTACCGCTACCCCCCTCACAACGCCATTGGCGTCGACGGTTGCGATAGCTGGGTTGCTCGAAGTCCATGTCCCACCTTGCTCATCTGCGTTTGACGGGGCAATCGTCTTAGTCAGCGCAGCTGTTGCACCCACTTTGACCGATACCGAAGTCGGCGCGACGGTCACGCCCGTCACTGCTACTTTGGGGCAGAAAGAGTTCCCAAAACGCCGGTATCATCTGGGTACGCATTGAACTCCACAGAGAACACACGAACGTCATCAGACTTATACGCCATGGTGAAGTTACCGCCAGTAGCGGCCTTCGGCAGAGTCAGAATGAAGTCGGTGCCGTCCTGCGGGGTTAGGATCAGCTGCTGCGCCACATCAACCAGGTTTACACCCTGTGCTGATTTGATGCTCAGTGTTTTGGTGTCGGTGGACATGGTGGAGCCAGGCATCAGATTAACCATGTTCGCCAGCACGCTTTCTGCCAGTGGCACGGTTACTTTGATGTTACGACCCTGAATCAACTCAGAGATCGTGGTTTGTCCCAGCTGGTCTACGGTCACTTTCAGGGTTTCGGTGGAGACTTCAACCTCTACGCCGCCCTTGGTGTAACCTAGATCGGTGCCAGCGAAGGAAACCGCACACGCACCTAATTTGATATTTTTTACATGGGTATTAGCCATTGTTGGTAAACTCCTTTTACCGGTTGCTTTGTCATCATGACAATTAGTAAGTATATACTTACTTATTATTTATTTACAACATATACCCTGCGAATTCTACCGGAAGCCCAATCTCAAACAGAGCACCGTCATTTCGGGGATACACTATCGGCAAAGTCATAGGTCGAAGCATCCTGAAAAAAACGTCCTTTGACGTGATGTTATCGACGGGCAGAAAATCACTTATTGTCTTCATTTTCTTTTGCGCTGCTGCCAAAGAAATGTCGCGCACGACAATCAGCATAGAGTCAAAATAGAACCCGCGCAGTTCATCATCAACTGAGATCCCGCTGGTTGCCGACGTCACCATGACGGCTGATTTTACGTTCTGTGGCATGGCATCGATAAAAATATCCGAGCCAGCCTTCCCGACCCCCTTTCCCGCGAGGTACATTGCCAGTCCTTCAACAAACATTAACGTCTCCTTACAAATCCGGCTTTTCTGGCTGAGTCTTCCACTATTTCAGGAAAGCGCTTTCGGATGTACTCGACGGCTCTCTCCATATATCGACGCCCTACATTAACCCGACGCCCATCCACGCCACTCTGGGTCATCTGTTTCAGCACGGAACCAGCCTGGAGCCTGTACTTATTCTTCTCCATGTAAAGCGCATAATCACCGACCGTCGTACCAGGCTTGACATAAACACTGCCATTACTTTCTCGCGGCCGGCTTTCATCCACCTTTAACTCAATATGCAGACTGTCATAACCCTGCTTTACCACACGAGCAAAGATGGCATTCTCCAGTGACCCCGTTTCCATCGGCGCCATGGCTCGCGCCATACGCTGGGCCACCTTCGCGAGCTTAGCCATTTCGGAGACGAGTACACGTTTATAGGCTTTCTGGCTGTTACTTAGTCGACTCTGGGCCTTCTTCAGATTCAGCGTATTTATATTCAAACCCATATATTCGCCCCAACCTCATAGTGGCCCGGACGACCGCGAAGCCCCCATCGTCGGTGTATGCTAACGATACGCAGCTTTTTACCGTCGACTACCAACACATCTTCCTTATCGACAGTCGCAGTGATCGGGATGATAAAAACAGCATCGAACAGCGCTATTTCTGCCTTACCACGACTGGCCGCGCTATCCGCGCGAACAGACGTCTTATCCATACTGTCAATGAACGACACGACACCCATCTTTACCGGCGCGGCGAACTCATATTTAGCCTCGCCGTACAGATCCATGCCGACTTTTTTATACAGACTACCTTCAACCTGCCAGGAAATATCCATTTAACCCGCCTTACTGTCTGCGAACGATGACGCGATTGTCCATGTACTTCAGCAAAATTCGCCACGTCGTTCTAGAAACTGTAGAGACAGCACTTTTGCCCTGGCGGTATGCAATGGTTGTCTCCCCAATTGACTCTGAAACAATGCCATCTTCACGTGCTCGCTGGATATCATTCCCACCAGCTATTTCACTGGCCTCATTAACGACGGCCAGTGCCAGAGCACTACGGAAACTCTCAGGGAACTCCATAAAGTCCTCGTCGGAGAGCTTGCTCCAGTCGACAATGTCGGAGGTATACTGCCCCGCCCAGCGGAAAGGCAAAGTTGACGTCGCCAGCATGTTCTGCGGACGGTCATAATCGTCCCAATCAATGCCCAAGATCCGACGAACGGAAAACGACATCGATTTAACGCGTCTCGTCGCCTCAATCAACTGTCTCCGCAAATCACCCTCGCTACCTGACAGCAAACTACCGCCATTAAGCATATCGATGGCCTGCAGCTGCGCGTCAGCAATCGAAATAAACGACTGCCCCGGTACGGACAGCTCAAAACTCCGTAAAACGATGTACTGCTGTTCTTTGTTGATGAACACACCACCAGCATCAACAGACAGCGTTACGCGTCTCAAATCGCGCTCACGCTCTTCCAGTGCATTCACTGAACCCGGAATGGTGACTGCAACAAACATCTGCCCATCAGTAACCGGGACATTCACACCGGATGTGATGATTTTGCCGCTGGCGTCCTTCACAGAATAAGTGGCTGAAGCTGCGCTCATCACATCGAGAGAAAAGCGAAGCGTGACATCATCCCCGTCTTTATAAACGCCAAGCTGCCCCATTACACACCGCCTTGTGCTTTCAGAATTCCATCGATCATCTCAACAATGCCTTTGGCCTTAACGCCGATATTGCCGCCGATAAGACGAAGACCCGCGATACCTTCGCTATCAGCAATGGCTTCAAGCTCTTCACGCGTGTAAATCTGCACTCCAGGTTCCGTAGTTCCACGCTCCATCTTAGCGACCGGCTCAGCGACATGTTCTTTCACGTTGTCCGCTGTAACTGCATAACGTTCGCTGTACGCGCCTGCCGCCGAAACATTGCGACCGTCAACAGTCTCAGCACGCATAGAAGCGCAAATACGCTGCTGATCTACAAATGGCAACTCCTTCACAGACACGCCATTTTCAAACTGAACACCGCACAGGAGACCGGTATATCCTTTGAAGGTTGATTCCAGTAATTTGACTTTTGCACTTTTCATTTTCGTACCCTAAATTGGGCGCCCTCTGGCGCCCTTAAATTAAACAACTGCTTCTGCCGGAGCTTCGACAGTAACAACGGCTTCACCTGTTACGGAGCCATCGGTAGCAACAAGACGGATCTTCACAGTGCCAGCGGCAACGCCTTTCACCAGACCAGAAGAATCAACGGTCGCGATACCTGTGTTATCCGACACCCAATGGAATGAGCGGTCGGTTGCGTTATCCGGTTTAATTGAGCCTCCAAGCTGCACGGTGCTTCCAACAGTGACCGACGCTTTCGCTGGCGCCACAGTAACGGACTGGACGTGGATCACGGGCGGCGGATCTTGGTGAGGCTCTGACTGGAAGCAGGCTGTCAGCCGATTCTGTCGATAGACCGTCATTGGTACATCAGAGATGGATTTGGTAAACGGGGTGTTGAACATAGTCCCTGTGAAATCCGAAAACTGTTCATCCGTGATTTTCATTTTTTGTTCAGGCATTTCTTTCCCTCAAAAAATAAGGGCGGGCGCAAGCCCACCCTTATAAATAAGTAATTTCTTACTTATCTTTATGGTTAAATTTTAACACCGCTCAGAGCTGCAATAGCTTTGTCGTGTTTGTTAACCAGACCGGTGTACCACTTAACGCGGGTACGGGTTGCGTCTTTATCCTGAACGGTGCCGATAGACTCGACAACGATACCGGCATTGTCACCGCCGTAGATACCGGACAGGCCGTTTTCTTCTGACATGTGCAGACAGTAAATCGGAGCCGCTCCGTCAGTGACCGGGATAAAGTCGTTCACAATGAACGGAATGCCGTTGTGGGTCAGCATCGGGCGACCGAAGTTCTCCACCATGATTTCGCTCGGGCCGGCGTTCACGGTACGAAGCAGCGCACGGTAAGCACGCAGGTGCTCGGAGCGAACCATCAGACAGTCAGCGCCCAGATCTTTCACAGCATCGACGAGTTCGTCCAGCATGGAGAAGGTCATGGAAGCGTTAGCCGCGATGTTCTGGTCAGCAGCCATCAGCTTAGCAATGCCGTTAAAGGATTTCGGGTTGACGGTTTCATCACCCTGGATCAGGTTGCGGCGGAATGCGCGAGCCAGACCCTTAACTTTCGCACGGATCTGAATTGCCAGCTGGCTGTTGGTGTCATCCATGGTGGTAGCCAGGAATTTATCAACATCCACATCACCGGCCATAATACGCAGCTTAGCGGTATGCTCGGTGAAGGTCGCCGCGCCTTCCGGGATAACTTCGTTCACGTCGATGAAGCCAGCTTCAGACAGAGTCGCTTCGCGGTTGTACAGATATGCTTTGCTGTTCACTTTAAAGAACGGCAGGATGGCGAACAGGTCATCACGGTCGATAATCGTCTCGATTACGCCCTGCTCCAGTTCGTTATTACTCAGCTTTTCAGCTTCTTCACGCAGTAAAGGCATCTTTCATTTCCTTATGATTAAGATGTTTGTTACTTGTTCAATTTACCGATGCCAGCGGTCAACTTATCCAGTGTCGACTTTTTGGTTTCGGTATTCAGTTTCGGTTTGGTGGTGGTTTTGGAATGAGCGCCTTGTTTCGCTTCACTGCGCAACAGAGCATCAGCCTCCGGGTCAGCACGCAGAATGCGTTCAATCGCACTCTCAAATGCCAGCGGGTTGCCTTGACCATCAACCAGAACCGCACGATCTTTCGCGCCAGCTGGTTTGTCGTAACCAACTACCTGACCGTCTTCGCCAATTTCGAAGTGAGAGCCGTAAATAACGCGGGCTTTTGCCGGAGTCATCAGGACTTTTTCACGCAGGAATTGGGACTCCCCAAACGAAGTACCGATGGTTTTCTCAACCAACTTGTTCTTCATACCTGCGATTTCAGCTTCGAGTTCAGCAATACGAGCGTCGCGACCTTCCAGGTCTTTTCCGTGTGCTTCGATCATCTGCTTTTTCACAGCGTCAAATTCACCGCGGCGCTCAAGCTCCTGACGCTCAGCGTCTTCGCGAGCCTTTTGAGCAGCGGACTCGGCTTGAACCAGCTCAAGCGCACGCTCCGGCGCGATATCGCCGTACTTAGCGAGTTTTTCTTTCAGAGTTTGCTCGTTACTCTTGCGCTTCATGCTCTCTTTCAGCAGAGACGCGGCGTTTTTACGCTCTTCACGAACCTTAGCGATCAGCTCTTCAGCGCTCAGACCTTCCAGATCGTCAGCTGTAGTTTCGCTCTTATCGCCTTTGTCTTCCGGTGCCGCGCCCTTGTCTTCGACAGATGCTTCGCCACCGCCGCCACCTAACTCTTCTTTACCTGCAACATCCATATACCCACGATGGGTATTGGTCAGCTGCATCCACTGCCATAATTTCATTCGTAAATCCTTTTATTCGTCATTACCCTGTTTCTTGGGTGATGGTTTCCCGGTTCCTTGGGATTTTTCTTGCCCATTTTCTCGGGCTGTACCTTTATCATAAGTAAGTGCTAACTTACTTTCAAGTGCCAAGCCGTCATTTTTTGGAGGAAATTGCAATAAATCTTTCTCAATATCCTTCATTTTGTCTTTGGAAAGATTCGGGAAGATTTTATCGATAAGGATTTCCATCTGATAACGACGGACAGAATCTGGCGCTTCAAGATCTTTCAGGTTGCTCGCGACTTCGAATTCATCAACCAGTCCACGGATGTCGAAACTCTCCGGGTACGTGACCAATTCTTCGCCCTCTGGCATCTTCTCACCCATCCATGCAGTTACCAGCGTCATCAACATTTCTTCGGCTCGCTGCAGGCGACTCGATTTATTGATGAGTAGACTATTTACTCGCTGGAAGTCATACAGTTTGGCTGCGCCGCTGGAGTTGTCGATACCCTTTGCGTTGTCCTGCTTCGTGCGCTCTCCGGCAACACCAACAGAGTGATAAATCTCGTTGATGATCTGCTGGACGGTCGAAATGATCATGCTCGCTTGTTTTGGGTCTGGCGACAGATAGAAAGGCTGGGCGCCATTTTCACCGTCATAGGTGAAAACGCGTTTCGTGCCAAACTCAAGAACCTTCTTATGGTCGGCGTCACCAGGCAAGAGAGATTGAACCGGGATAGCCAGTTGCGAAAATGTCTGATCCTGAATGATGGCATCAAGGTTAGACAGATAGTTGGCAACAGCCCGGTCGAGATAGGCAATATCGTCAATCAGTGATGGACTGAAGTACGGCGATTCGCTCTGACCCATACAGTCAACAGGGAAGACAGGAACCATGCCGAGACCGTGCTCTCCAGTATCTTCCAAAACAACTTTCGCTCTACTACCTGACCGCTGCCCCTTGCGATCTTCGCGGAAAAGATACCAGTGGTCTTTCGTCCATAGACGGTAACGCAGAAACTCTTTACCAGATGAGGTGAAGGGGTCAGCGTCGTCGCGGCTCACTTCGCAGATCAGAATCCAACTCAGATTCCCCTCTTCATCCCAAGCACAGTCCAGCATCTGTTGAGGTGAAACCCAATATGCATAGGCACGGCCATCAGACTTTTTCTGGTCTTCTTTCGACTCGATGTCGCCCGATACGGTGCTATCAACAACCACCCAGATACGGCCATAAATTGAAGACTGGAGGTCTACTTCAACCATAAAATCATCAATGTTCATATTCTGACGGGTTGCTCGCTTCCAGAACTCCTTCACTGACGGCGGGGCATCATCCTCGCAGCGCTGAATGTCCTCTTTGAACAGATATTTATTAATCAGATTCACGACTTCGCGGGTATGGTTAAACCGGTAAGCGCGTTCCAGACGCTCCTTGAACTCGGCATCACCCTCCTTAAAGTAGCGGAAGATGTTATCTTTAAACCAAGTGCGGCCACCGGCGTAGGTGGCTGCGATAAAGTCCCAATGAGCTTTTCGTAGCTCATAATCAGGATGGCGGCGATTCACCAGATCCTGAATCATTTTGTTCGACAATTCCATTTGTCATATTCCTATGTTAGTAAATACTTACTTATCTAGATCCACCAAGAATAACACGAGTTTTAACCGGGAAGCGACGATGAATTGGATAACCCAGAGCATCGGCACTGTGCTCGACGTTCCCTGTTTTATCAATATCTCGACCGCCAGGTTTATAAATCACCTTCTCAAGTGACTCAATCAAATGCTTACACTTCGGATCAATGTACAGACGAACGTCACCTGAAGCGGTCAGCAGCAACCTGTTTACTGCGTTCACGCGGTCGGCAATCGGTGGGTGCTTCTTCGGGTGATCCACTCGCAGGAACCCCTTCTCCTTGAAGATGTCCACATCAGACTCACCGCGAGCGTGCTGTCGATATGCGCCAGCCGGGTCAGGGAAAATCGTGACCTGGCTTTTCTGACGCCAGTAACGTCTCTCCAGCTCATCACACACTTCTGAGGTATTCGACGAAAACAGAACAACCTCATCAATAGCCCATACTTCACCGTTCGGCTGCGGCTGCAGGATCACCGAGGACATTGGGTCGATGTTGAAGTCCTGACCAACCCAGATTGGCAAACGCGGATTGAACTGTAGCGGCCTGACATGCACGTTGCGATCGAACGGGTAATATACGCGCCCAGACATATTTTCGAACGACGCAAGGTACTCCTGCGCGAACGATTTAGGGTCCATATCATTCTTCGCCGCCTCGATCTCACTGTCTGGAACAAACGGAGAATCCGCGGTCACAAACTGCCAGCTCTTCCACAAACCTTTCGCTTGCATCTCCGGGTTCTGGCCTATCATCCAAAGTTTATGGAACTCTGAGAATCCCTTTGGTGTTCCGATGATAAGCGCCCCGCCGCGAGTAGACGAAAGTGTCGGACGAAGTACCTTGTACCAGGTATCGGGCTTCATATCCTGAAACTCGTCGAGCACGACAAAGTTCAACGCAACACCACGCAGCGTATCAGGCTTATCAGCACCCTTCAGTGCAATTTCACTACCGTTTTTTAGGACGATAGTCATCGTGGTGTCGTTCTTCTTCGCGATCCATTTACGCGGCAGCACTTCCTGTAGGTCATCCCACAGGATTTGACGTGCCATCTGGTATGTCGGCGCAACATACCAGACGCGCTGCTTACGATTGGCAGCGGCGGCTTTTATAATTTTGGAGATCGACAGACGAGACTTACCCCAGCGTCGACCGGCACAAACAACCTTAAAACGATGTGGAGACTTGAAGACCTTCATCTGCCCCGAATGCAACTGAACCAGACTCAGGGATGATGGAATAGCCATTATTCCTCCCCCTCGTCTTCTACATCTGGAAGGTACAGATCCTCTTCATCGACAAGGTTGTCCTCGTCCATTTTTTTAAGCTCATCTACTTGGGCCGGAGTCAGCTCGCCGAAAACAAGATTCGGGATTTCGTCAGTAATAACGTCATCTTTTTCCAGACCGAGAGCGCGGCTCGACACGTCGAAGCACTTCTGAACGACAGCGGCAGCACGCTGAAGGGACTTAATATCGTCTTCAACTAAACTAAGTGAGCGGCCTTCCTTCTTGGCGGTGGCGATCTGATTAATGGTGAGACCGCTCAGCCAGATAGCCCACTTGTCGTACTCCTCTTTCCTGCTTTCCACTTTTTGCGCACGCGCACGCGCACGAATTTCGGCATCCGACTTCAGTGATTCGCGGATCATCTCCCCGACACTGTCTGAGCCTTTAGCGATACCCTTCTTTTTGAAGTACCGCGAGAACGTCTCAGAGCGAGTTCCGTACTCTTCTTCGAGCATCGATAAGGTGTATTCGCCTGAGCGCCACTTAACCTCAATTTCTGCCCATTGCGCCGGAGACAGGCGCGTTTTTTTTGCGGATTCTGTCATAGTTTCCTCTACTACCACTCGGCATCTTCCTGACGCCTTAAAACAATTTGTTTTCTGGTCTGTTTAAGTTCAAAAAACAACCAAAAAACACAAAAAATAATGCCTGGCTCTTAATATATTTATATATTCTGAAGTTCTTCTTTTAAAAACATACAGAATCAGGCATTTGACTACGCCAGCAGCATTTTGGCTTTTGCTCGGCCAAGAATAGTCAACCCCAGCGTGCGACGTTGGTGCAGCGTTTCGCCCCGCGGCCGGCAGTCGTGCTTTTCAACCAGACCTTTCTTGATCAGCGCACGCAGCGAAAACTGAATGCTCTGTTTCGTTGTGCGATAGGGCAAAATCTCCAGCAGCTCGTCCAGATCGAGAAGATGTCCACGCTCATAGCCGAGATTCAAGGTTTTGATGACGTCTTTTTGTTTAGAAGTCAGGTTCATAGTGTGTCCTTACAAAATTTTCGTTAAATCCAGCGGCGCATCCAGCGGCTGGTTATCAAATGCGAGAAGTGGCAGAGCGTCAGGCAGCTGACGTCCAAAATCCGGGTTCCGATACACTCCATAGAGCGGACTGGTGAAACTCAGCGTGTGAATATCCTTCAGAAGCTTCACAATGCTCGCTTCGTCCGTCAGTGTGTCTGCAATATCCTGAACAGTCGTCCCGCGGTTACGTCCAGCTTTCGCCAGCGACGAATTTTTGTGGTAGTTCGCAACCAGATCATGCAATGCACGTTTCCTGCGCCCCTCCGCCATTCTCAGCAGCTCTTTCACCACAGACTCGTTATCACCAGGGTCAGCTCTAAAATGGCGCTGGAAGACTTTCAGAGCGCTTTCGTAGGACTTTGGTCTTTCTGGCTTGATGAACTTAAACCCTGCTTTCATAGCGAACGGGTTGTACTTGCTCATGGATGACTGAATTTCGAGGATAGGCTTATCGTGCATACGACAAACCATGTTCATAAAGCGATACGATAATCCAAGACCACGATATTGCGTGTCGGCCACCAGACGGCTGACAACGGCGAACTCCTGATTCACACGTTTGCCCCAAATCTGATTCGCTTCACGCGTATTCGATGTCGGCTTAATGTCCGGGAACATGCGATGACGCGGCGCCAGTAGAAGTTTCGGATACGCCATAACGAGAACACCAATGAGACGCTCGTCCAGCTCAGCCCGGTAATATGATGGGGCAAAAGGCTTACCGTCAGTTTTGTAGTGCAAACCTTTAAGCGTATTCCAGTCATCTACCGTACCTTTCTTCACAACGATACGTTCCATGAAGTCCAGATGGCGCGGGAACTCTTCAGGCCGGTGGCGTTTGATAATGATGTCGGTCATCTCTTCACCACCTTCTTAACACTGCCATAAACTCCGCGACGGATGGAGCGTGGATCTCGGGTCACGATGGATTCTACTGGAGGTAAGCCACCTGCTTTTTTATCAGCCTTGAATTGACTGAATGCAGCATCCAGCTTCTCGGCGATGTACCCCTGCAGATAGGTAATGGCCTCCTGATCGACCAAATGAACGCCGTGCGATTCTGCGGTCGACATGGCAACATGCAGAGCCTCATGCCATAACGTTTTTTCGTCCCGGACGTCAGGAAGAAAAACGCCGTGAACCGAGCGGTCTGCTTCGAAGTAACCCATGTCCGTTACCCAACCACCAGCATCACCGATAAACTCGCTATCGTCGACGCCGTACAGCTGCTTCATCGTCTCGACATAACGATCTGCACCAAATACCACAACGCAGCGACTGTAATACGGGGCCACACGGAAACCATATGCACCATGCGCACGCAGCCAGTCTTTCCACTCTTCTTCAGTGGTAAAACGGCGCCTCAGCTGGGCGCCCTCATAAATCGGGAAAACCTTGTTATCAATGCTCATAATCTACCTTCACACGCTCTTTATAGTGTTTGGTGATCTGCACTGATGGGCGCAGAGCATTTTTAAGGTCTTCATGCGTTGTCGCAACAATGACCGTCGCGCCGACAGCGCGAGCGGCACGCTGCAGATTGGAGGCAACAACCTGGGCAGTCACTCGATCCAAAACCGCGCCAAATTCATCGGCAACCCAGACATCTGCGCCGGATTCGATTAACTTGGCGATTTTGAGACGATACTTCTGGCCGTCAGACATCTCTGACGGCTTTCTGACGAACAGATAGGCGTCATTCAGCCCAGCCATAGAAAGCAGCCCCAGCGCGTCGCTGGTGGTCTTCCCTAACTGATCGATAACGTTGGTGTCGTCAGCAAAGACAAAGTCGTCAATTGACGCAACTCGCTGGCCGGCATCAGCCATCAGACGCTGCAATTCACGAAGAACAACGGATTTGCCGGAACCGGACTGACCGGTCACGTAAACTACGTCACCGCGTTCGATATCCAGTTCCAGATTGTCATAAAGCGTCCACGCCTTTTCGTCCAAACCAAGCCCGAAAGATTCGGCGATCTCCAGCGTGCGGATCGTCTTATTGACCCGCGTGTTGAAAGAGACGTTGATGACGTACTTACTCATACTCGGCCACCTCTTCGGAAATCTTCTCCGCAAAGGCAATAAAAGCGGCTTCTCCCATCAGACCGGTTTTCTCTTCCATGTGAGCCAACAAATCACCAACGGCGATCGCACTGCTAGTCGGCACATCTTTGAAGCCCAGAATGTCGATGATGCGAGTTCTGCCACCGGCGACTTCTTCCGTTATCGCTTTATGCTCTTCTCGCTGGCGCTCAGCCTCTTCATTCAGGTCGTCGATCAACGTATCGTCAGCCATTTTTTCGGTCAGGTCTTCGATGAAAACCTTCAACTCACGCTCGTCAAAGCCGTAGATCTCAACGTCTTCGTCCTGAAGTAGTTCGTTTAGCTCTTCCTGCATACGAATAGCGTCATAATCGATACTGGCTAAGCGGTTGTCTTCGAGACGTTTCGCTCGCACAGCGCTTTCTGACAGATCGTCACGAACAATGACAGGTACAAGAGCCAAACCAGCCACCAGAGCCGCTTCACGACGACCATGGCCGGTAATGATTACACGATGCTTGTCAACGGTGATTGGCTGGTCAAATCCACGACTAATGATGGCTGCAGCCAGGTCTTTAATCTGGCGCTCATCGTGCTTTTTGGCGTTTTTCTCATACGGGATGAGAGTACGCGGGTCGAGATACTGAATTTCAAACGACTTTTTCATCGGTCACGTCCTTGTAATATTGAGTGAGCCACACCAGAGCTTCGCCAGCGTCTTCCATTTCGCTGCCGGTTTTAATCCCCTGCTCCCGGATGATAGTTTTGATGACTTCCGTCACGCTCTCTGCCGTGTCAAATGACACTTTGAAGCGCATAGTCTGGTGCTCAAGACCTAGACGCTCTTTCTTCTCCCGAGTATCCGGCTCGGCGACATGATCTTCCTCTTCACCCAACATACTCAGCTCTTCGAGGTCGACACTGGACTCACGCGCCAGCGTTTCAGTCATTTCCTCGTCATACGGGGCAATATCTGCCAGCGAATAGTCAATTTCAGCCTGAATACTTTCAATAAGGCGCTGCAGCTCGACGGCATCATCTTCACCGTAACGCTCATTATCAACCAGTGACATCTGCTTGGCGGTGTTGTCATCAATCACGCCAACGGAGGTGACTGGAACGGTTGCCATACCCTGCTCAATAGCGGCACGCCAGCGGTGCTCCCCACCGAGAATTTCGTAAGTACCGCCCAACAATTCTCGAACCAGAATCGGCTTAAAAAAGCCAAGTCGGTCGATTGAGTTTTTCAGTTTGTCGAAGTTTCGAGCGCCAACGACATTTGTATTCCAGGGATTCGGCCGTAACTGCGCTGTCTCCACCGTCAAAATACTGATTTTAACGTCCATATTTTTGATACAATCCATATAGTAAATGATTACTTACATAGAATACCCAATTAACACAAATAAGGCACGAAGGAAATCAAAAAATGACAGTCAGAATCGTGTTTGACGCAGTCAATGCCATCGTCAAGGGGGCAAATGACGATGTGAAATTGAAAATACAGAAAATGCTCAGCTACGAGGTAGATGGTGGCAGATACAGCGGCGGCGACAGCGGCTGGAACGGCCAAAGTTCAATGTTCAGCTGGGCCAATGGCGTATTTCCGGCCGGGTTCGCTCGTGCCGTTGCTGCAGATCTTGGCCGGTCTGGCATTAAATGTGCGCTTGTGAGAAAAGAGCTTACCAAACCTCTCGGCGCCCCAAATCCCGTGGTAAGTCCTTTCCCCTACAACCCGGACTATGCCTATCAGGATGAAACCTGCGAGCGTCTAGTTCGGTTTGGAGGAATGATTGCTCAAGTGGCTACCGGTGGCGGGAAATCGCAAATCGCGTGCAAAGCCGCAGCGAGGATCGGCAGGATGACGCTGTTTATCACCACTCGCTCGATGCTAATGTTCCAAATGGCTGACAATTTTCAGGAGTCCATCGATTATCGAGCCGCCCATGGCGAGCCATGGCTTAAAAATGAAAAGGTTGGTGTTATTGGATCTGGTGAGTTGAAGTTTTCCCGATTCATCAATGTGGCAACTGTCCAGACATTATCCAGCTTCCTGAGCGAGCCGGCCGCGGATTTGTCGAAGGATAAGAAACAATTTCACCTCCGACGTCGCGAGCTAATAAAGCAAATGCTATCCAAGGTTTCACTGCTGATCCTCGAAGAAGCCCATGAAGCATCCGGCGAGAGCTTCTACGAAATCGCGCGTCTTTGCAAAAATGCAGACTATCGTCTGGCACTGACCGCAACTCCCTTCATGAAGGATAGCACCGAAGCCAACATGCGCCTGATGGCAGTGTCTGGTCGAATTGAGATCAAAGTGTCTGAAAAATATCTGATTGATAAAGGGATTTTAGCTAAGCCAGTTTTCTTGTATCGCAAAATCGGTTACGTTCCTGATACAGAACTACTAAACAAAGAGTTGACGGGAAAACATATCAACTTCCGAGTTAGTATGTCGACGGCGTACCAGAAAGCTTATCAGCTGGGTATCACGTATAATCTGGCGAGAAATCGGGTCATCGTCGACACCGCTGAAGAGTTCAAACGTCACAATCTGAGCTGCATGACGCTGGTAAGACATGAACGACACGGACAGATTTTGAAGGCCATGCTGGAAGAGAGAGGGCTGGTTGCGAGCTTTATCAACGGTAAGTCATCAGCCGCGACTCGATCTGCTAAACTGGCGGAACTGGCTTCGGGGGAAATCGATGTTCTTATCGGTTCTACAATACTGGACGTCGGCGTAGACGTTCCGAGCGTTGGCGCTGTCATCATTGCTGGCGGTGGTAAAGCCGAAGTCGAGCTACGACAACGTGTGGGTCGTGGCCTTCGTAAGAAAAAGGGAAAAGCGAACGTGTGCTTCATTGCTGATTTTCTGGATATGTCAAACAAACATCTGATGTCCCACTCTTACGAGAGAAAACATATCATCACCACCACACCGGGCTTCGCCGAGGGCGTACTGGACATTGATGGAAAATTCGACTTCTCGATTCTTGCGTCATAACTTGTTACCGGTCTTCAATGGCCGGTTTTTTGGGGAGATGTGTATGAAAAAGCATATGGATAGTAAATTGTCTGAAACCATTACAGAACAAAAAGATGAGGCACCCCAGGCCGGGAAGACGGTTAGCTGCCATCTAAAACTCACACCAGAAGCTGACAGCCGACTGTTGAAGCTTCAATATCTGTTGCAAACAGAAAACCTAAAGCTGTCAAAAACCAGTATTATAAATCACCTTCTTGAAAACCTTAGCGTTGAATATTTAAGCAAAGACTTGTCTGATATTTTTGGTGGCAAAATTAGAAACGATATCGTTCAGGTTTTTCTTAATTCTGAAATGAATGATGATGATTTAAAAATCCTACAGCAAATGGAAAAAAACAACAAAAAAAAACCGAAAATTTGAAATCTCATATTAATGGGTGTTTTGGTGCACCCATTGATCAGTTGACCTCTAAATATAGTATTGTTGCCCTACTCAATCATTTTAAATTTCATCTCACACAAACAACGATAGAGATGAGAACACATGATTACTTCAGAATTAAAAAAACTTCCATTTTTCACGCCACCAAAGTCAAATCGACAAATAGCCAAGTTTTGGAAGAGTGATACTCTTATACCAGAAGATGAAGGTAAATTGTATGCCAAAAGCCTGATTGAGTTCATGAAAAACAACTCACAGATAGTTGGGTCAAATATTTTCAAAGCTATTGTCAGAGATATTGTAGAAAGTGGTGATTTGCATTCACGGAAAGCTCAAACATTTTTCTCTGAACTAGAGATAGCTATAGTCAACTCTCAAACAGGACAAGAGCATTTACCTAATAAAGAATCTCATATAGAAAGACCTAAACGGAGATATGGCTTTACGTTATCCGAAGCAGCAAACGAGATCAATGTGTCTTCTGGAAGATTGATATCCTATATGATCAACAATGAGTGGCTCGATGCAGAGTCTATACAACCTACAGAGGAAGCGCTGGTAAGAGGAATGCTTAGGAGGCGTCGCGAGTTACCATTCGTTATAACCAATAAAGGACTGGCTTTACTACGTTCAAAGAAGAATCTATTTAGTTAAAACATGGGGCGCAAGCCCCATTATTTTTATTATAACAAATTAAAAAATAGATGTTTTTACGAGTATTTCTTTTTTGTCAGGATCAAACTCATAAAGACAGTAGGTATTTATATATTTTCTTTTACCGTAATCCATTACTAGCCATTGAAGACTGCCATTTATGTTACTTACACTAACATCTGGATTATCTTTCAATGCCAGGAATTGACTGACCTTCTCATCTTCTGATAGAATCCTTTGTCCAGTGCTCATTTCTGAATGATCTTGAATGCTGTTAGCCGAATACTCATCAACAATGGAGTATGTCTTATATCTCTTCCCGACTTCCTGCTCAGACTTTAGTCGGCATTCACTAATTGCTTTTGAAATAAATGAATAATCCTTATTTTCGATATGACTCTTTATGAATTTAATTTCTTGAACATGGCGATTTTGGCGCCACACTTCGAACTTCGCTCTTTCGATCTTCGCCAACTTTTCTTTTTCACGCTGAGCTTTAAGATTTTCCTCAGCTATTTGTTCGTTCTCCATAGAGATCTCGTGGTAGATATATAACCCCGCAACCGAGAAGGCAATTAAATAAATTGAGACCAATACAACTCTGAATTTAGTCCAGTAGCCTTTTCTTAATTCTTTTAATGCTAATCCGTATTTTTCTCTTGAAATCTCATTATTGCAAAAAGCTTCCCACAGTTCTTTTTTCTTCTGTTTTATCTCGCCCCGACTTTCCACTTAATACCTCATCACTGTATATTATTTGCACATCCTGCAGGATTCTTAAATAGAATATATCCGATATAACCTATAAGTCAATGATTGTAGTGGATCTTATGTGGTAAATGTTTTATATTATCACCAAACTGACCTTGATGTTATTAATATGGAAACTAAAAACTTCACATACGGCATACCATCTGAGAAAGATCGCGATCTAAGAAAAACTATAGAATTTTTCAAACATAATCGTTGTGTAAGAATAACAATGGCAAATCATAAGACCTTTTCTTTGTTTGTCTCCGGTTATGAAATGAAATCTTATCGCATTTTTCTCGGGCCAGAACTCAGATATAAAAAAGACAATCGCGTCATCATACCTGTAGATTACATCATCTCAGCAGAGCGCATTGCCGCCTCTGAAGTCGACACAGCCTATAAGGGTCAAACGACACTGAAGCGCGGGGATTTTGAGGATGATGGCTTTGTTCGTTCGGGGAAAGATTTCTTTCAAGTTATCCGATACGCCCACCAGCAGGGAAAGCCTATAAGGGTCTATCTCTCAGACAATCGAGTCTTGGATGGTGTGTCCACCGGCATGAATGAACAGTCAGCAGGTATAAGGTTGTCGGACGGCAGAGTCGTCCAGGTATTCTATGATTGGGTTGACCGAATCATTCCCGTTGATCATGAAATATAAGGTAATAATACCGACCAAGTGTCGGTATTTTTTTATGCACCACCTCCCGTTAATTAATTAAATCCCATCTCCCTAGCCTCTCGTAATATATAAGGGTAAAAGCCTCGTTTGATTATTTATTTAGGGAACACCTTCCAGCTATATGCGTTTTTTTCTAAGACTTTACTTTTTTGCAATTCATCAAAAAAAGCTTGCGTAAAATTTTTATATATCGATAATAGAACTCAACGAAACGAAGCAAACAAATAAACGTTTCAAACTGGCGGAAGCCAAACTTTAAAAGGAAAATAAAATGACTACTCTTAACAATCTCAAAAAATCTGACGTCCTGAGTGCTGCAATCGTTGTATCAAAAGAATTGAGCGCGAACGCTGAAGCGATGGCAATCAAATTTAACGAGCGTTTAAACGCTGGTATGGATACCAAAAAAGATAAAGCGGATCTGCGTGCTGCGCAAACAAAAAGCGCTTACTTTGATAACAACATTCTGGAAGCGATGCGCGATGAAAAACAGTGTGGCGTTTTCTACTTCTCAATCAAAATCGCCAAGAAAGATCCAGAGCTGTTTTTCCGTGAAACATTAGCGAATAGCTATGCGCTCGAAAAGCTGGCTTATCTGATGGCGTCGATGGCTACTGGTAAATGTATATTCAATAGCGCGCTTTCTACTAACTCACGCGTTTTTGCAATGATTGAGCTTATCAAGAAAGATCCGACAACGTTTAGCAATGGCGACGTTTTCAAAATCATGAATAAAGCTAAACAAGAAAACGAGATGAAACCAGATTCAACGTATACCCAAGCAAATCAGTTAATCAAACTTTTTCGTGATTTGGGAATTGTGGAAGCGATCAAGGATGGCGGAAAATCTGAATTTGGCATGGCAAAATTCAAATTTATTAAAAATGATTTGTTTAATCATATCGCTACCAGCTTTAACAAGTAACATCCAGCGCCCATTATGGGCGCTTTTTCGTTTCCGCTATACATCCACCAGCGCCCATGATGGGCGCTTTTTGCGTTTCCAGTGATCTACGCATACCAGACGAAAGAAAAGCGCCCATGATGGCGCTTTTTGCGTTATACGCTAAACAATAACAGCGACGACACAAAACAGAATGCGTCAAATCGATTCTAAGCGCTTTTTAAGACGCCAGACAAGCAATCGTATTGCCAACATAAAAAAGCGCTTATAACGCGATACAGAGCGTTTTAGTGTTATTCCATGTTTTGCCAGGCGTTTAAACCGATCCCTTCTGGCTTGCTGTATATTCCTTTCCGTGGGCGCTGGTCAAAAGCTGGCTATCCAGCCATTTAGCGTTAAAGATGGCCCGTCGCGTTCTCACCCCACCCCTTAAAAACGACGCCTTGGCGTGGCCTTCTGGGTAGTCCGTAGGGACACCTCTACACATTTCCGCCGCTGTATATGCAAACCCAGCCGTTTCCCGAAATTTTCACCTTAATAGGCTTTTTGCCCGTTTCCCTGCGGCGCCACTTAAACGGTGAAAAGGGAGAACATCGTCTCCCCTTCTCATTCTGCTTTACTTACCTTCCAGCACGATAATGTCTGACTTGATACGCGTTTTCCCTAACGTGTTGCCGTTTATGACGACACTAAACTGATCGTGACCGGCTTTATAGACGACGTTGGTGTACCGCTCACTATTTTCAACAGCCCGAACGGCGGCGCTTGTCTGGTAGGCTGAATCCTGATGCGGTCGTGTTTCGGCCAACCATCCTGCGATCTGCACAGCCATTTCGAAACGGCGGCTTTCACAGTCTCTCCCGCGCAGTGGGAAAATAAACGTTCCGAATCCGGTTGAGACGACGCGAGCGGCTTTAAAGGTTTGCGTGTAACCGAAGCCATTTGCCAGATCTTGCTGTAATGAATTCCTTTCCCATTCTAACAATCTGGCTGTTACGTCCTCATCGCCGTGCATAACAGTGATAAGACGTTTATGGATAGTGTTAAACAGCGCGGTGGAGGTGCCAAAGCGAGTATCAACGGTCAGTAACTGGTTCATGTGCTTTCCTTTGTTGTTTTGTTTTGATGAGATGAATTATCGCAGTGACGGAAAGGCAGTAAACAAGTTGTTTTAGGCGATAAGGAAACAATGATGGTGACTTGGCCTGTAGCCTGACTGCAGCCGGAGGGTGATTGAGGGGGTGTTTTAGCCGTGCGGTAGCCTGGTGGTGTTCGAAGGGTATCAAAGAAAAAAGCCACGGCTTAGCGTGGCTTTGACAGGCGTTATAGCCGTTAGGCGGTGGTTGCACCGGTTGCCGCTGAGTCGGTTTCGGTGCCGTCGGCTTTCAGAACGTTTTCAGGCAGAAGTTCGGTCAGAGCTTCGCCGGAGTAAATCTTCATGCCGTAAACACCCATCCAGGTGCTGCCGGCGCCGAGATTGCCTTCGATGAAGTCCAGAACGTCAGAAATCAGCCCTTCGGTCAACGTTGCGGTGTCTTTACGGAAATATGCTTCCGCGGCCACCAGCAGCGGGTCGCCGCCGTCGTTAATCATCTGCTGACCTACGGCATAGACTTTCTGCTTATTGGAACGCAGAACGGTGCGAGTCAGTTGGGTTGACAGTTGAGTCACGCCGGCTTCGTCGCGCAGCTGAATGGTCAGCGTTGCGATGCGATCGGCGGTCATCGGGTCAGTGCTGGATGCGTAAAACAGGTCGTATACCAGATCGGTACGTTTAAGGCTCATTGTTACCTCCATGTTGTTGAGCAAGGTAAATATATACCGGTAAGTAAACACTTACAATACAAACGCAAAAAAGCCCCAAAAGGAAGAAGGGGCTGTAGACAATTCTGCGACTACTAAGCACATGATTATGCGATAGCAGCAAGGGACTCTCTTGAAATCTCTTTCTGGGCCATTTTGTTTGCGTACACAATGGCTGTCTCAAGCTGCGAAATAGGGAAAATCTTCTGCACAGCAGTCCAGCCAGACTTCAACTTGCTGCGGCGCACACTAACGACAACGCGGCGAGACACTCCATTATCAAAACTGGCGGTGCTCTCTTTGAATACGCGGATCACAGTTCCGTTTGCCACGATATCCAGAAGAGTGACGCAGGACAGGTTCGTCTTACGCTTCTCTTTGAACTCGTTACGTTGCGTTGCGTAGTAAGAAGATAACAGGCGCTCTATGTTGTTCATGGTGTAAATCTCGTTTCGTGTTTCGTTGAGATACATATTAGCAGCACGCATAAGGGAACAAATTGTTTTCCTATGTGTCAAAACAATTTGTTTAAGGTGTTTCGTTGTTTTGCCGTAGGGTGATAAGACACAAAAGCCACCGTGACTGGTGGCAGACTAACATCAAAGATTTTCTAAAGTTGCCGTGCTCCATATGACGGCCAAATCCAGATCATCGGCATCATAAACAAACGCCCCTCTCCTTTCTCCCTGGGAGATCTGCTCGGCCACTTTCATCACAACCTTGTCAGATCGGACTATTTGCTCCAGCAGCGCATCGTTTTTTGTTGTCGGCTCGTAGTCAGAGACGGTTATGTTAATCGCCAGGCTTTTGAACATAAGTAACTCCACTCGTTTATCGGAGTTTTATTGTCTCAGCAGCTGATCGGGTACAAAGCTCTTTACTACGGTGTGCCGTAGGGTTGCCAGGCCGAAGTGATAACGGATTGCTCCGTTATCTTTCTTATCAGGCTGGGTGTAAATCCATGTAGAACGTAACGTCTTCCTCTTCGACAAGGCGAGCGTCATCCGACATCTTGTAAGCAAAGTCACCAGATGCGCCATTGTCGTACTCTTTAGACATTTTGACGGCGTCTTTGGCTAAATATTCATAACTGGTGTCAAAATCTACCAGCGCGAGCTTTTCCGCATTGTGTACGTGTACGGTTCCAAAATCCCCGTCTCCATACGTGTTAACCATCGCCAGCACGTTAGACAAGTCTGAAGCTACATAGAACTCGTTTTGCCCATCTACAGGCTCAGTGATGATCGCAGTGAAAGAAGTCTTTTCCGCGTTGCGAGTGGTGAAGTAGTGAAAGCGATTTTCCATTTTGTTTATTCCGTTGTTTGTTTCGATAGAGTCATTATGACTGTTTGCATCAGGCAGAAAACAACTTGTTTAAGGCGTTAAGAAAACAAACAAGGTGAGAAATTGGATTAATACGCCGTAGGGAGCTATTGAACAAAAGCCACCGCAGCTGGTGGCCTGGCTTACTCGATTATCACGAAGTTGTGCGGCTCGATACTCCCACCACAGTTATCGCCGGCATAGCTCACCATCTCCGCGCCGGTCGTCAAAACCACAGTCTTCGCCTCAACGGATTTGTAGCGGCCACAGAAGCGATCGAAGAAACCAAGGCTGTTAGCCATATCAAGGCGAATGTCCGTTCTAAAGCGGCCGTTCTTCTTCAGCGCTTCCCAGCCGGCGTCGCTGTTCCACCAGCTACACAGTTTCCGGGCCATCTCAGTCTTCTTCTCCGCCGTCAGATTGCCGGTGAACGGAAAGACGAACCGCATATCGTTACAAGCTCCCATCAACGCCTTCGTTGGCTCCAGCAGAGGTTTAATATTCAGGCCCATTATTCCTCCGGGAACTCTTTAGCGACAGCAGCGGCAAGTTTCGCCTTCTCTTCGTCCGTAAACGTCTCCCAGGCTACTTTCGCCAGCGGCGCGTTCTCACCGTCCGTCTCTGGAGTGATAAACGACCACAGTTTGCGGCACAGTTCCTCACCCACGCCGTCGATGCACTCAGCAACCGTATCGACAGTCCAGTAGTTGAATAAATCAGGCATTTTAACTTCTGTATTTTTTAACACGTGCTTTACTCCGTTGTTTTCTCATGTGACTTATTATCGCAATAACACAGCGGCGAAAAAGCACATTAGAAAGGGAAGCACGATAAAATGGCCGGACGGAAGTTATTGACGCCCGTCGTTTTCCTGACAGAATGAATCTGGCTGGTGGTATGGCCGTATTTATACGGACCTATGCCTGGGTCGCCTCATGCCACCAGCCGCCCAACTCCCGCGACCGCTCGGTTGACCTTTCATCAAGCAGCCTCGTCTATACGGCAACCTCCCCGTTCCCCGAACCGTTTCGGTATACAGCCGCTCCCGTTTCCCGACCGAAGGCTGTACCTGGCCGTTCCCGTTTTACCGCGGCCAAAGGCAACCGAGCAGCGTTTCGCACCGTAGGGAGTTTGCGCGGCGCCAACGTTTTTGCAGGGCTGGGAAATTACAGCTTGAATTTCTACGAAAACGGAAGCGCGACTTTTTTTTCTGACCCTACTTACACAAACGCCTAAACGCCCAAACCTCTTCCCTCTATAACGCCTTAATCCCAATACCCCAGAACTCCCTTAACGCTACCTTCCCAAAACGGTAAATGACCTTCCCAAACTGTCCCTTTCCTGTTCCCAAACTGTTCTGGGTATCTTCCCAAATTTCTTCTGACCTTCTCTATCGTTCCTATAGTGAGTGTGTATCTGGGAGTGTTCTTCTCTACGGGATTTCCTTCTATCGCTTCCTGTGATGTGGTTGTTCTTTCCTGGTGGTTTTCCTCTGGGTTGTTCTCTTATCCGGGATTCGTTTTACCTTGGGTAATGGCATATAGGCGAAGTGATTGTTTCGTCGTTTTGTTCTGGGAGATGGCAGGTAGCCGACTGTTTGTTTTCTTGTGCGCTTAAACAAGTTGTTATCTGGGTGAATGTAGCTTTAAGCCTTGTCCTGACTGCTTTCCGCAATTCTGGGAATTTGAGGTTGCTCTGCTATCGAGGAATGGCAGGTATGGGATTATCTCTTCATCGTTTCTCTCGTGTGCCTGGGGAAAGCTGGATGGTGTTTTCGTGCCTGTTGGGGTTTGGCGGGTGTCTCAATGCCTGCGATAAGTCGAGTGGTGTTCTTGGGAATTTTTGAGCCTCACTTCCTCTGGTTGGTGGTATGCCGGTTCCGCTCTTTCGGTTATGATAAAAGGTTTTGCCTGAATGTGTTGTTGGTGGTTCTTCTCTCGATTTTCGAGCTGATTGGCTTATCCTCTTAAACGCTCTGTAACGCGTTTTAAACGATTCTGTTTTGTGATTGGGTGTTGGTGTGGCTTTTCCTGTTTAATCGAAACCTGTGCGTTCTGGTGGGGATTCTGGCGGTGTAAGAGTGGCGATGGCGAAATGTCAAAAAATGAGGGAAAAAAGTGGTTTTGGTTTGACGTTACGTTGATCTGCAAACAAGTTGTTTTCTTGTGTGTGTTATTGCCTTGTTTATAGCGGTGTGGCGGGTTGGTGAGTGGTTGATTAGGTGGGAAAGTGATGATCAACCTCTCCTTATAGAAACTGCAAGAGGTTGACTGTTTACGTCAGTGAAAGGTCAACGATTTAACGCCCTCTTTTTAAGGGTCCGCCATTTTTGCCATTCTGAAATGATATTGCCCTCTGAAGTAACCTTTCCACTTATTGTGGTGGGAGGGTTGGCGATAATACTCTCCAAAGATTCTCCCGCTTCAAGACGTGCGTGTATTTTAAAGTCCGCAGCCTTGGGATTAGTCGGCGCTTTATCTCCGTTGCTCATACTTCCTCTCTACCATTCCCAGCTTTTTAACCCGTCAATCGTATCTGCGTCTCGGTCGAAATGCACCACCTCAAAGCCGGCACTCAGGACTTTCTCGATGTTCTCGATAGTCGACCAGCTAATGCCTTCCTCGCGCAAAGACTCCTTCCATGACTCGGCACGAAGACCGGCACGGATAATCCAACCATACTCAGTACCGTGAATCCAGTTATAGCCACGGTCAGTGATTGGGTCAAAACTGATTTGAGGCAGTATCTCGGAGTCCGCTTGAGTAACGTGGGCGGTGCTGATAACGGCGACTTTGTATGATTCAGTAATATTCAGGCTCATGTGTTTTCTCTTTGTTGTTTTCTAATTGGTGTTATTGTCACATATTACTAAAGGCAGAAAACAAGTTGTTTTAGGCTTTGTTGAACTCTTTCAACCACTCGGCGGCTGCTTCGTGAACCATGCGCCCTTTTGCGATGGTCATCTCCGCCTGTGGTACTGTGATGCCGTAATCCTCTGCGAACGCGGAGACGGAAAGGTAGTTGTTCATCCAGTCACGGTAAAGTTCAGCGAGGTTCTCTGAGGTTACTTTTTCTGGGTGGGTCAAGCTGACTGTCAGGTATGTATGGGAAGGGGTCATGCTGGGTTCTCCTTTTCTGGTTGGCGTTATTATCACAAACCAGAAAAGGCAGAAAACAAATTGTTTAAGGTGATTACTTAACGCTGTCCTCGTAGTTTTTTGCGTCTCTGGTTATTCCTACCACTGTCAACTTCTCAGGGCCGTTAGCGTAGATGCTCTTAGTCTTAACCAGCATATATGCCTCATCTACATTGCCGTAAATTTCGTAATAGTCCATAGGGCAGTGGTTCTGTTCTAACCCTGCTTCTGGATTGTACGCTTTGCAGAAGCCTGGACTTGACTCGAAAGCGGCTTTATCTCTCACGCCAGCGCGAGTCGCCAGCGCTGGGCCATATTTACTCTTCAGCACATCCTGCACCGTCTTCATCTCATTCACACTCACATTGACGATGGAGAACGCAATTTTCCCGTCTAATGTGCCAAAGATGACTAAATCTGCGTCTTTCTCTTCCTTGAGGGCTTTGCCTACGTATTCTGATGGTGCGTATAGATACTCAGAAAAACGATCCTTGGCTTTGATTGGTTTGTCCGTTGCCTTCCCGTCCTGATCAACCATCGTATAACCTGCCATATCCACCTGAGATGGTGTTTTGTTGAGCACAATTTCATATGGTTTAACGGCAACATCATTACAACCTGAAGCCAGAAAAAGTATTGCAACGATGCCAATGTTTTTAATTTTCATTTCAATCTCTGATTAGTGGATTTTTTACAAGCCGTTTCATTCTAAACAATACGAAAGTGAAGATCTTCAATCAACAGACCACCGTGCTTCATCATGGTTCGTTTGCCCATGAATTTCTCTCTCACGCTTTCCCAATCGGGCCAGTCGGTTCGCTCCGTTGACCATACGCCCCGATAGTCTGTGTGGATGGCGTTGTACTCCTTCAGCGTTAACTCAATCATCTGCGCCTCTATGCTCTTTTGAAAACGAATACTGCGACTGTGATGCCGGTGTCCTCAAACTCACCTGAGAACTCTCGGCCTGATTTAGCACATACGAACTGATTGCCTATCCATTCTTCCGGCTTGTACCCGGCTGGCAGGACTGCCGCCATCATCCCATCTTCGCTGAGATGATTTAGTGCCGTGAGCGTGTGCTCTTTTGCTCGACCTTCTGAATACGGTGGGTTGATTGCGATCTTGTCGTAGTCATAAGGCAGCTGCTTCGACCAGTCGATAAAGTCTTTGTTATGAACGTCGTACCCCTTTGCAGACAGGATGTCACAAAACAGTGGCGATATTTCCACGCAGGTCACGTTCTCCGGCGTCGCATTGAGGAATGCCAGCAAATCACCACGACCCGCGGATGGTTCCAGCACTCGGTCAGTTGGCGTGCATTTCAGGATCTGCGCGACGTACTGAGCAATGGATGCCGGTGTTGGGTAGAACTGGTGTGACTTAACCTCTGGAATGAGGCCCATGGACACGATGCTGTCGAATGTTGCGGTTGGCTCATACGGGAACAGCCAACTGCCTCGCTCCTTCACGCCACCGATAAATCTCAGCGTGCGCTCAAGGTCTTCTATTTGAGCCTTTTGCAGTGACGAGTCCGGGAAGTACCACGTATTGTCTTTACTATGGCGGCGATCGCGAATAACACCTCTGGTTCTTTCAGATACGGTCTTCTGGATGTAACCGAACTCTTTTGGCGCCTTTGTTGTTGGTGCCTTTCGACATGGTGCCGGGATAGCTGCAGGCATACTGTGTGCCAGTACCTCGTTAAGCTTCCAGGCGACGTCGGGGTGGATCTCAAAATGGGCGTTACCGTTTTTGAAAATCTTCACGCGCAGTAAGTTACCGTCGATGTTCATCCATTCACCGGTTTCACAGTTATGCGTTCTGTATGCGGCTGACAGTGCCTCGGCGCAGGGATTGATGGTGATAAACTCTTTGTGCGCAAAGAAGTGCAGTAGTACGCGCAGGTCGTCGATGATGTCCGACTTGTGGTAATTAACCGAGACGCTCCGGTTCCAGAAATCGGTAATGCAGTTCGCGATGATCAACTTTTCACTGAAGCCGTATGTTTTGTTGGTTTTGTGCGTAGGACTCAGTGCCTTGAACAAGCCATATACGCGCTCAGCCAGATACTTATGACGGTCATTCAGTAGCGAGGTCATCGTCGGGATAACTGTTTCGGCCGTGAACTCTGGCACGCCAACGAACTCGTCAACGCGGCGCTCAAATCCGCCAAAATCTTTTTTAACGGTCTTCTGGACGCCTAGCGTGAACTGGGCACGCCACTGGTCGCGGCGCTCAGCTGGCATGATGAGAAGAGCACCGGTCATATCAGTAACCTTGCGCCAGTATTCCGCCCAGATGTTTTGCTTTACGAAATCCAAATCAACTGCGCTCAACTTCGGCACGCTGCGGAGATTCTCATCGTTCGGTCTGCGGCTCAATTCCTGCAGGCGGTTGATCATCGACACGCGCGAGCCGGAATAAACGAAATCATGCACCTGATTCATCAAGGCGATCTCGCTTTCGCACTCCGCCACGATGTCATGAATGACGTTCATTTCCTTGCGGAAATCCACGGCGCCAGCTGTGTTGTTGATGATTGAAATGGCGGTCGACATAGTTAACTCCTAAACAATTTGTTTTCTTATTGTTGATATTATTTCACACCAGATAAGGCAAAAAACAAATTGTTTAAGGCATTAAGAAAAGACCGCGACGGCGGTCTTCGGTTGATAGTGTCAGGCTTCCGTCTTTTCCCACTTCTCCATCAGTTCGGCATTAATTCGATCTGATTTGAGGAATAGCTCGTCGGGAAGCTGAGAAAGCGCCGTGGCAACCATCTTCTCCGCTTCAATCAAAAGAGGGTGGTCGCCGGTTCTGGACTCTATCTCTTCGCCCGACACACCAATCTCAGCGTCGGTGAACAGCACACGCAGCTTAAAAGCCTTTTCAGCAAGGTACTGCGCTGCAAATTCCTGGTCGTGCCTGGTGATAGACTGAGTGTTATGAATCAGGTCAGCCAACTTAATGACGCGGCTCTGCATGTCCAGACGCTCACGCAGGGCTTTCACGTTAATGAAGAAGCGCGTCTCGCGATTTCCGTCTTCAGGCAGTGCTTTATTGCTGATCGCATCGACCATCTCGGCGACGCGGTCCCCAAACAGACTGAAGATGTGGCCGAACGTCACCTGAGTATCTTCAATGGTGTCATGCAGCATCGCCGCCGCAACCATTTCATCAGTGCCACCGTGATTCCGCACAATCTCCGCAACGGCAACCGGGTGGTGAATGTAGTCCTCGCCGGTATACTTCCGCTTTTGACCTACGCCAGCATGGGCGCCGGCTGCAAACATGTGCGCCTTGTCGATAATATTCATACCAGTTCCCCTCTGAGAGCGACCTTAATCTGGTCGCCGGTCAGGATATTCAGGTTGCGATCGTAATACACTGCTTCGCCAGTTTTCGATTCATGCTGCGAGATGAGGCTGTAGCCATACTTCGCTAGTGAGTCCAGACCGCTCTGGGCCACGCGATAAGAGTAGTCGCGCCCCCAAGTGGCATCGTTGCGCCCCTCGAAGCGGTCGTGTTTGTAGTGCTCGCGGATAAAGAGATAGTGACGCTGTCTGAAAATCATGTCTTGGCCCAATTGTTTTCTTGTTTCACTTATTATCACACGTATAAAAAGGCAGAAAACAAGTTGTTTGGTTATTTTATTAGGTTGTAAAATTTAGGAACTGAAACCGGGTCATTGCAAAGGATTTAGCTATGGGATTCGGGCTTCAATGCTGGGACGAAAATGGGAACCTTGTTGTCGATACCAGTGATTATAACTGCAGGTACATAGGGACTTACAATGTGGGAACAGGCGGTGGCAATTCAGTTACTCAAGGCGTTTCGGGTATCAACGCCGGCAATGCCTACGCTGTGATTGTTGCCGGTTCTTACGGAAGTGCCTTTAACGAGGCTTTTTGCGCGGTAAGCGACAATGCATTTACCTTATTTACGCTGTCTGGATACGGCACGTCCCAGACTTTCACAGTAGAAGTATATCGATATGCTTAGGGATAAGATATGAGTTACGGATTTGAGGTCTATAACGACGCAGGTGCGCTGCAAATAGACTCAGACAACAAGACAACGCTCTTTTCTGACATCAGAAACATCGACGGGCTGACAGATAACGGGTACTACAAAATCGACAACCCGTTCGGGGGGTCATACCCATTTGGTTTTCTAAAACCAGCAGACACGCCAGTACCAGGCTACCTATACTGGTTTCGTTTAAATGCCGGTGCCTTCGCCATGCCTGGCGCCTTTAGCTTTCAGAACGGAAGCGGGCAAATCATCAGGACAACTCGAAACCTTGGCGTTGAGAGCGGATATCTTGATGTGATGAATGGTAACGGCGATCTGATATGGAGTGCAAAAAGCGCCAGTCGTGTGCCTCGCGTCAGGGGCTTTATCGATCTACCAGCAAACTCGCCGGTCGATAGTCAGATAGTGTCTTTCTCTCCGGGCTTCAATCCGTGGATTTTGATGAACATGGTGCCTGGCAATATTTCTGACGATGGTGAATCGACAGGTTATTCTGGTCTTCTCATTAAATGGACTGGCTCTGAAATCCAGGTGAAGTATACGTCAAAATATCAAAAAAACTTCTCACAATCATTTGGCGGAAGAGGGGGGTTAAAAATCCCCTATGCCTACTTCCAGGGGTATTAACAAAAAGGGGCTTTTGCCCCTTATTCATTTCTTCGAGTGATCCGGTTCTACGTAGCGAGAAAGCACGTAACTCAGTGCCTCTCTCATTGAACCGGTTCCGCAGTGCTTCTTTGCGGTCTGCGTCAGTTCAGAAACCAGCTCACGATAAATGTGAGGCGGTAGTTTCGCCATAGGCTCTTTAATCACTCGCTCTCCACCTGGCGCAGAAACCACTTCCACCTGGCAACCTGCTGCGCATTTCAGCGCTTCCTCGGCCATGCGCTTGTAGTGGTCGCGTGACTGGATGACCTGAGCGTTGCTTTCTTCCAGATGCTCAATAAATGCCTTCAGCACATCGGCACGATGCCACCCCCAAGGCTTTAACACATTAAAACGCCGGTCTTTCTGAACCCAATCCGTCTTATCCTGCCAGACATCAAATGCCGCACGGAAGGATTCGTCATTCAAATGGACTTCTCGCACCGGCGTACCGTTTTCTTTCGCTCGTTTGAAGGCTTCTTCTGAGCAATCTATCCAGGTATTGCCGCCGTCATTTGCCTGACGAATTACATTTCCATTAATCATTCTCGGGTCTCCGCCACTAATAGCCAGCCGCCGTGACGACCGGGAAGTTTAATTTTCAAGGAATCCACCTTTAGCTCGAACACGATCTCTTTCGAAAGCTACGGTAAGCTTCTGGGCTTTCATCGGATGGCCTTTCTCAAGCCGCCAATGCTTCATGTCATTGACGATCTGCTTTGTAAAAAAGCCGTCGCCGTCGCCGTTGACCACGATATTTTCTATGCGGCCGTCTTTGTTGACGTCGTATTGCACATGAACAGTGCCATAGACACCGTATTGATACGCGCGATCCGGGAACTTGATTGTGTTAACAGGTCGAGTGCTACAGCCGGCCAACGCAACGGCTAAAAGAATGATCGGTATTTTCATAGAATGCTCCAGAAAAGGCGCAGCGGAACAGCTGCGCCTTGGCTTTACTTATTAATCCCAAAGCGATTCTTCAGCTCCCGGATCTGAGCATTCGCACCTTCCATTGCTCGTGCCTGGGCCAGCTCAAAGGTATTCACGACCGTTTCGACGATACGCAGAGCCTCTTCATTCGACATTTTATTACCGTCCGCCGGCGCAGCTTTTTCGCTCATCGTCATATAATTCAGAGTCTCATGAAGTCGCTTGTTGTGAGCCTCCAGCTCTTTGTTCTGGCTGGCAAAGTGGGCGATCAGGAGGAACAAGTTCGCAGGTTCAAGCAGCCCTTCGCTACCCAATGCCTCAAGACGAGCTGTCATCCGCAGCGCATCGGGAATGTTGTTGATTTCTCCAGTAGCTAAGGTGGCAATATCAGCGATTTCGTTGGCACGGCTCAGGACTTCTTCTTTTTTGGCTTTACGTTCTTCACAGCGAATGCACATGTGTTTTCCTTTTTTGTTTTGATAACAAGTTGTTTTCTGATGTGATTAATTATGAACTGACTCTAAAGGCGCCAGTCCATGTTTAATTAGGCTTAGATATACTCAGCAGCTTTGCGCGCTTTATCTATAAAGCAGGCTCTTTCGTATTTCGTGAGACTTGCTATAGCCTCTTCCTCGTTTATCTCTTGCGCGATTGAGATGCAGTCCTCTAGGGCCGCAAATAACTCGAGATAGCCCTCGTAAACGACCCCAAGCCGGCCCAGCGCTCTCACATCGCCATAAAGCTTTTGCTGAGCTAAAACGAATTGATGGGCTGACGACAAAAATTCGAGCGTCCAGTCCATTGGAGTTCGCCGTATATCGGTTGATGAGCCTGAAAACTTTTCACGCATAGTCTCTAAGGCCGATGCGGAACGCTCCATGTCTCGCTTTCTCGTCTCGACAACCTCCTCTTCGGTTATCTCTGCGGGGAGGATAGAAATCAGGGCTGATTTAGCCTCCTCGAAGTCACAGCGAAACCATTCACCTCGTACCCGATGGTCTGTAAAGATGACATGCATTCGATGCTCTACCTGGCTATAGCCAGCGATACGGTGTGATATGAATTGTTTTATCTTGGTAATTCCGCTGATGTTGACAATATTGGATATCCGGGCGACTGGATCGACGCTCTTCCCAATCTTTACTAGCCCTCTTTGAACATCTTCAATGACGTAAATATATCCAACTGACTTCATGGATTTAGGTTCTGCAGGAGTTAAGTCTTCCAACGTTTTCACTCTTTAATAATTGAAGCGTACATTCTCGCTCAGCAGAGCAGGGCGAAAAAACAAACTACGGAAATTTCACAGTTCGATAAAAAAGGAGCCGAAGCTCCTTACTTTGTCTTGGCACCTTTAATCAGAGCAGGCAGTAATAGAGTTATGCCTGTTATGACCAAAACACCGTCCGCGGCCACTGACAGAATCCGGCTGGTGAAATCCACCAGCACAGACAAAACCAGCAGCGCCAGCGCAATGCTGACGCGAGCCATCACAGATACTGATCCAGGGACAGTTGCAGAGCCTGAGCGATTTTCTTCAGCATCTGCTCTTCTTTCTCATCGATACCGTCGTTATCAGCGATATCCAGACACAGGCACAGAACGTCAACTGCATCGTTTGTGCCAGCAACGTCGGCCAGCTGGCGCATCGCTTCAGCGTTAGCAGAACGCGGGGAAGCTTCGTAGCGAGAGCGAATATTGGCGCTCATCTGGGCGATCTCGCCAGCAAACGGAGAGAAAGAGGGCAGGGCAGAGATGGTTTTTTCCAGAACGCTGATCTCTTTCGCGTCACAGGTGCCGTCAGCATATGCGATCGCATAGGCGCCCCAGACAGTCGCTTCTACGGCGTCGCGGTTTTCCATCTTCTTCACTTCTACGGCTGCTTTACGAACTTTCTTTTTAAAAATACCAAACATGTGATTTCCTTTGTTTTCTTATATTGTCAAACAATTTGTTTACTGATTTACAATCAAGCCGGCAACTTAGTCACAAGACCCTGATGAAAAGGACGAATCGGAGCATCCAGAGTCATACCCTCCAGTGCTTCCGCAGTCATGCCCGTGGTGGTGGTTGTGGTGCGAGGAGACTGACCCTGAGAATGTGGCGCCTTCGTACCCGGCGTATGAGTCGTATTGTGGCTGGGCAGAGCCTGCTCCAGTAGAAGACCGGTTGGAGTCAGCACGACCGGAGCCAAAGTTAGCCCGCAAACCAGTATCGCCAGAGGTCTTAGCCTCTTTACTTGATACTTTTCCATTGGTAATTATCCCTGATGATATCAGCGCCGTTTCGACAACTGCTTTCTCTAACGTGACATTTCCTTCCTTGGAAATTTGCCACGGACGTGACACTTTGCCGTCGGCATCTGCAGCACTACCCTCTACCCGACTAAGACGGGACTCGAGCGCGGCAATTCGACTCGATAAAAGACTAATTTCAGCCTGATAGGTTTTGTGAATGAGATCGAAGCGGCGATTGATGTGTTTTCTGATAAGAAGGAGACTGATCATAAAGCCTCTTTTCTGAGGAGCTTGAAAAGGTTGCGGCCGAGATAAACCCAGCCGCCTTCAGGTCGTCTCATCCTTGAGACAGGCGCTAACCGCGCCATCATCCTTGCAAATCAAACATACAACAAACGAAAGGTTAAGTAAACACTTACTTATCAATTGTAGGCAGAAATTGATTCGTAAATACGATCAACCATCGTCGGTGATTCAGCGGCCGATCGCGCCATCATGTCGCATAGCTCATTGTCTGGGTTTCCATTATGGCCTTTGACCCAACACCAACGGACACGATGACCGGACACCGCCGCATCCAATTCCTGCCAGAGATCCACATTTTTAACTCGCTCACCGTTCGCCAGCTTCCAGCCGCGCTTTTTCCAACCTTTAATCCACAGCGAAATGCCATTAATTAGGTACTGGCTATCCGTGTAGATCGTCACGTTGCATTTTTGATTAAGTAGATCCAACCCTCGGATCGCAGCGAGCATTTCCATGCGGTTATTGGTTGTGGAGCGAAAACCTTCTTGAACTGTTTTATGGTGTTCGCCAAAACGAACGATGGCCGCAACTCCACCAGCACCGCCTGGGTTCTTCAGGCATGATCCGTCCGTATACAGAACAACCTCTTTCAAGCGCGGGTCAAATTTTGTCGCCATGTTTTTGTCAGAGATATGTTTCTGCCGGTTGTATTTGATGCCTTTTTGTTTTGTTGTTTTCTTCGCCATTTTGCCTTTCCAGTTCGTCGCTTTATCGCTTCTCTGTTTCGCCGTTTCGCTGATGTTTTAATGTCTCTCGGTAGGGGCTGCTGGACATACTTATCCTAACAATTTCGTTAAAAAAACTTCGACCCATATTGTTTAACGGTTCGGTCGAATCAGTGTCTTTTTAATCGAAAAAGTTAGGTGTAAGTCCAGCAACGCCCCCTACTGGTAAGCACTCTCATTCTCGTGGAAAGGGCTTACTCGTATAGGTTCCTCTTAGAATTTAATGGTTGAGCTTTTATTCTGTGAGTCAGGTATCTAAGTCGCTCCCCCTGTCTCACAGCCCTGTAGCTTTTGCCCTCAACCGACGCGAGTTACCACTTCGCGTCCACACCGGCAATACAGACCCTATGCTACAAATCCCGTCTGGGCCTTCCCAAGAGCGTTTGCTCAAGGTTCTTTACTGCTCCACCAATCCCGACCGTTTCTCACCGAGAGACTGGTGTCGTTGCCATTTTGTATTAGCTTGGCTGCTAAAAAATTTTTGGCCACCACTGGTGGCCCGACAATGATACATATCACACTTACATAAGTAAATTATTACTTACTATCGAGCACCAGCACGACCCTTTAGCTGCACTTCAAGAGCAAAGTTTGAGTTAATCAGGTCGCCAACCAGCATCCCAATCTCTTCAGTGTGTTTACCTTCACGCAGACTATCAACTACCCATTGATAAAGACTAAAGGCCGTATCTCGCTTCTCCATCAGCTTCCGAGTATTGTCCAGAAATTCGTTCTCCGCCAGGGCGACGATGTTTGTTTCATAAGTCATTTTGCGATCCTTTTCGTTTTGTTAAAGCCATCTTAAAGCCATTAAACAGGCTACAAAGCTGGTGTTTGAGGTTCTTTTGAATACACTCCAGACAAAAGAGAGATTAAGGCACGCAAGTGCCTGAATCTCTTAAATAAGCCTAGCTCTGTATATTATTTAAAGCGCTTTTAAAGTCTTTTTATTAAGGGGTGGAGATGCTTTCTTAACAGGCTTCTTACGTGGCTTCCGTTTCGCCGTTAGTGGATCATAGCCACCCAACAATTTCATCACGCCGATGTCGATCTCCGTCGTCTGGTGTCCAGCAGCGCCACAGAAGCCCCGGAAGACCAGCAACATGCTGCCGCCAGTATTCTCGCGTACTTCAACCAATCCCAGCGCTGTATCTGGCTCCATGAAAGCGACGCGACCGCCAACAATAAGCACGGTCTGATTCGCGCTGCGCTTAACGTCCAGATACCACTGAGTGTCGAGGGACTGAGGGACAAGCATGACGGTCGTAACGCCATTGGCTTGTTCACGCGCCGCGGCGTCTATCCATGGTTTGATTTTGGAATAGGGCGGGTTCAGGAATGCCACAGTACCAGGCTCTCCCCAGCTCGACTTCAGCGCGTCACGCTCGACGCCTATAAAATCAGGCAGGATCGCGTTATCTTTGTTGCACGCGACATCAACCTGAAACTTCACTCCCAGATAAACCTCAATGGCGCGAAATAACCACAGAGGCGTTCTCCAGAGATCGCGCAAGTTGCCGTCGCGCTCCCGTTTTTTAATTTTCTGAGATCCGTTCATACTACACCAATAGGTAAACATTTACTTATTTTACAGAGTTAGAGAGAACTAACAAGACGAATACATCGGGATCAGCCATAGAAAGGAAGGGATCGCATTTTCTTGGTGTTGGTGGTGCGATGGTACTAGTTAGACAAAAAAGCCCACGAGGGGCTTTTCTGCAACGTTTTAGACACTGGTGTCTATTAACGGGATTGTGGCTTCTAAATCATCGACATTCAGGGCGCCATAGATGATGCCAAGCCGCATCGGAACATTCATTCTTCTGTTGGCATACAAGAAAGCCATTGCGCCGGCACAGTAAGCCTCCTTTCCTGACGGTAGATATCGCTCCCCGTCGTCGTCATATCTTCCGCCTGTTGAGTAGGTTGTTTTATGGCACTGAAACGGTCTCTGATCGTCTGCCAGTAAGTCATTTTTAATCTGTTCCAGACGTCCCTCATGAAGCTCTATACCTCCGCTCTTCAGGAAAGGACAGTCAGGGCATGGTCTCTTCATCTGGAAAAGCCGCTTGATATCCACTACATCGCCTCGTTTTTGAACTTCTTAACCAGCGGGGAATCTTCATTCAACGTGAGCGTTTTACCATCTTTGATCGCCATCCCCAACACCGGAAGGATGCTCATCATCTGCCCCGCCTGCGCTGACGCGGTCGATGAAGGGTATGGCTTTGTTGGATTGCTCATCATAGCCAGACGGAATCCTGCCGTATCGCTGGTGCCTGCGTTAATGAGATGAGTGACCGATATCTGGGTATATACGCTAAGCTCAGCCAACCCCTGACTCCAGGCCATAAAGTTCTGCACCTTGTCCATCGCTTTTACCGGACAAGCATTATATGCATCCATGAAGGCTTTGCGTTCAAAACCTAGCTCAGCCATGACTTCGTCTGAAAGTTGATCCATTGAGAACCGTTTTTTGCGAGCGCCGGTTGAAGATGGTGAGCGTTTCGGCTTTTCAGGTTGTGACTTTGTATCCGATGCCTGTTCTTCAGCTACTTGCGCTTCAACAGCTTCAACCGGCTCTTCAACCACTTCTATCGATTTCTCAATCGGCTTAATTTCATCATCAATATTACTTAGAAGCTCCTGTATCGCCTCTTCTTCACTTCTGACGGGCTTTTCAGATGAGACTAGCGGCAAGAGTTCGCTGAACAGATCATCAGTTGTGTAGGTCGTAGGTTTTTTCACCTCAACAACTTCACCTGCAACCTCTTCGTGCTCTTCAATGGGGTTTAAGCCATCTAGCTCTGACAGCATTGCGATCAGGTCTGCGTTGCTGTTTTCTTTATTAGTTGAATGTGTAGCGCTCATGTGTTTTTCCTTTGTTGTAATCGTTTCGATGAAGTTATTTTGACATGCGACAGCAGGCACAAAAGATAAATCAATCAGGTAAACATCTTGTTTTGAGGCATAAGAAAAGCCGCCAGGCGGCGACTTTTTGGTGTGGTGGTAATCAGGAAGGTATTGGGAAGAATCCGTAATCGTTTCTGGCCTTCATAAAACACTTCATCATGAGGTCAGTATCATAAAGCGCCCCATGCGCCTTTTCCTCGTCATAGACGAATCCCATGGCGACGGCTAGTTCCTGTAATCGGGGGATCTTGCCGTTCTCACATGCCCACCGCGCATCCATGGTGTCCACCAGCGGACGCTGCGGCAGCTCTACGCCGCAATCTCTCATTTGTTTGGTGATGAAGGGGATGTCGAACTGTCGGCCGTTGTGCGCCACCCACACATTCGCCGCTGCCAATGCTTTAGCCAGCGCAGCGGCTTTATCTTCGAACAGTGGACAGTCGGCCAGCATCTCAAGCGAGATGTGGTGGACTGCTTGGGCTTTCGCGTCAATGCTGCGCCGTGGGTTGAACCTCAGCGACACTTCATGAATTTTCCGCGAGGTCTCTAACTCATATGAGACAAGAGCGATCTCAATAATTTTATGGCCTGAGTAAACATCGAGACCAGTGGTCTCAATATCCACACCTGTTGCAACTGTCATAGTCGTTTTGCACCCTGTTTGACAAGTAACTGCACCACTTCAAGTGCCTTTTTAATCGTGCTGCTTGCGCTTTCGCACTCGTAATTCATTGTTCGATATTCACCAGCCATAACCCTGACGAAAACTCTCCTGATCATAGGGTCTGGCGTTACCGAGATATAAACGCCATTGGCAGTTTTCAGATAGAGAGGGAACGGCGACGGTCGCTCCTTCTCTATCGTATTCATTGCCTCTTCTAGAAGTTCGGCGACATCCGGGCCTACCAGACCCATGACAGAACAGAACACCGAATGAATGGCTGCTTTCGCCTCATTCGTCGTCATCAATCCGCCAGTCTGCTTTTTGATTATGTCCACAAGGGTTTCTGAAACTTTTCTGTCAAGTTCTTCGGCAGCGCTATACATGTGCTTTCCTCTGTTTTTTTTATTATTCTGACTCATGCGAACAGGGGATCAATATCAATGACAAGGCTCGCGCTTCGTAACAGAATTTAAAGCGATATTTCTCACGATGTCCTCCAAGGCATCGACGCGGAGGCTCAGGTCAACAACGTCGTCCTGCATAAACGCAAATCGAGATAGTGAGCCGGCAACCACTTTCGTTGAAAACGACATGATCATCGAAACCATGAGCATATCGATGTGGTTAACGTAGAACGGCTGCAGTGAGGCTCTCTGCTTTCGGTAATGGTCTTGCGAGGAAAGCTGGACACCGGGGCGCAGCATGAGACACAGATTAAAATTCTCCGAGATCGCGTCCAGACATACCATATGCGTCTGAGCATACAGCTCCAGCACCTCATCATTTTTGTAGTGTGGAACGGCAATGTCGTGGGTGTACGCCATGACGTCGATAGGCGTGCGGTCGATAATAAACCCGGTCTTGTGGAGATCTGGCGCCTCAGTTATGCTCGCGATGTGGCCGGCCACCATTAATTGCGCCTTCATCCGTTCAACAATCGGCATATCGCTTCGTGACAAATCTACGCCTATCTCGTTGAGAAAATCGCCGACTTTAGCGTCGATGTATGGAATACCTGACACTTCACTGTAAGCTTTCGCCAGCGTCGTTTTACCCGTTCCTTGCGCACCACAAAGGCCAATTTTCATTTCAACTTCCTGTAAACAATTTGTTTAAACGCTGGTGAATTCTCATCACCAGCAAATTCATTCACCGTATCAACCGCTTCAAAACCCATCTGACGCATTGCTTCAAACGGGAAGAAAGCGTCTGCATCCGGCACTTCAATATTGATATGGCTCAGCCAAATTTCCGTCACATGCGGAAGCATCACCTCATACACGACGGCGCCACCGATAACCCACGCATTGGGGAACTCGCGCAAACAGCGTTCGACTGAGGCGACCTGGATGCCTTGAGGCGCCACTACAGCTGGTGAACGTGTCAGCATTACGTTGCGTCGACCAGGCAATGCCTTACCCAGACTCTCGGCTGTTTTTCTGCCCATGATTACGGTGAACCCATGCGTCAACTGTCTGAAGAGACTCAGATCTGCGGGGCATTTCCAAGGCAGATCATTTCCTCTGCCTATTTCAAAATTTCGGCCAACGGCCGCTATCATTCTCATCGTTGAACCTGGTAAATATGAGGCTTGTGCGGGTGGTTATTCGCCATGCTGATTAGCTTGTTGCCAGCACAAATCGCCATGACAAAAATATTTTCCCGCTGGTTGTCTTTGATCCATCGAGCCAGATGCTCCACGCTTTCGGCCTGAACCAGATAGTCGTAACTGACGCCGTGAGCGGAAAGCCACGCCCGGGTAACTTCCCGCTCTTCTTTCAAAAGACGTTTGGTTGTGACCAGCACGATTTCAATACCCGAGCGATAGAAGCCTTTCAGCATCCTGCTCGTTGGGTAAATCAGCTCGTCACCGGCCATCATGTCGATGCGGTCTTTTTCAATGTCTACGGAGGCGCGGTGTCTGCTGTCTGCGACTACGTCATCCAGCTCCACGAGCGCGAACATTCCCTTAGCCATATCAAACAGCCACCGGCACTTTGATCCACGGATGCGGCGCGTAACCTTCGATGCGAACGTCCTGCCAGCGGAAGTCATCAATCTCTTTCCACGACTCGGGAAAAATGACGACCGGGTCTGAATTTTCCGGGATGTCGCGATCCATCATCTCGTTAACACCGTCCATGTGGTTTTCGTAGACGTGAACGTCCATACCGAAGTGAGAGAACATCATCGGCATGTGGTTGGTGATCTGAGCAATCAGAGACGTCAGGATGCCGTAGCCGGCGATATTGAATGGCATACCGACGAACACATCGACGCTACGTTGAATCATTGCCGAACAGAGCGCACGGCGGGGGATGTTTAATGAGTCCAGCATTTCTTCGCTGGCTTCGCCGCGGCGCTCAATCTCGGCCAGTAGAGCCGTATAGCGTGACTCGTGGAGATATTTTGCATGAACCTCACCGATGGCATTGGCCTGGCGCAGACGCTCTTCAAAGCCGAGTTCGCGGCTCCAAACGTGATACATGAAGTGGCACGGCGGCAGTGCCATGTCTTCGAGTTCTCCAACATTCCACGCGCTCATCATCATGCGACGATCAGTCGGGTTGCTTCGCAGCTTGTCGACGATGCGCTGTAACTGGTCAATTTCACGAGAGAGAACGACGCGATCTTCTTCGTGGCCCAGATAACCCTCGACTTTGTAGCCGCGCTTGCGATAGTCCAGACCGTTTTTAACGAATTCATATCGATCGACGATCCGGGTATCGTTCCAGCGACGCCATTGCTTGCCATATACCGGGCCAAGCGTGCCGTCTTCTTTTACCCATGCATCCCAGATTTTTACGTTGTGATCGCGCAGAAAAGAGACATCACCGGTTCCTTTCAAATACCACTCAAGCTCTACAAGTAGAGGCTTCAGATTGACGGCTTTGGCGGAGATAAGCGGAACGGCAGCGCCCCAGAGCGGATACTGTGAATTCACATAGCAGGTGCCAATAGTAGGAGTTCCAGTGCGATTGTCGGACTTAATGTCGGAGGAGGCGGCTTCCGCGAGAACACAGGCGTAGGATGAATCGGTCAAAAGGCCGTTTTCGAATAGTTCGTTCATTTCGTCTCTCGTTGATAAGTAATGGTTTACTTATTTTACACAACAACAAGAGGTATTGCAGAAAAAAAAACGGTCGACCAAATGGCCGACCGCTAAGGTTCTTACGGGGTGGTGTTTAAGCAAAACAAAATAATACAAGGCGGGAAAGAATATACATCAATAAGTATTTACTTATCAAGGCATAATTCATCTTTTTTTAGAAAAAGTGACGCCCGATTATTGAGTTCATTGCCATATCAACAAACCGGGACAAGTCCGCCGAGTCATATGTCGGCGATTTCAGTATCTTGCCATCAGAAATTCGATATCCGATCATACCATCCCGACCTTCAGCAACACGGAATGCCAGGTCATCTTTGTCGTATTTGCACTTCGCAACCAACTTCATGCGCAGTTCGGCGTCAGCCGGCCAAAGCTTAGTCATATTACTACGATGGACTTCGGCCACCAGATCAACAACAGGGACATTCATCAAATCCGCCAGGTGATAAACCATCTGTGACGCCACGTAGATGCGATTCATTGCGCCACGCAAATCAACGGCTAAACTGGTGGAGTCTGCATACCCAGAGCGGATTTTGGCCGCAATAATCTCAAGCTCTTCTACGGCCACTCCAAACTGAGATAGTCCGAGAATGATGTCTTCCTGCGGCTTTTTGCTATGAGCATGAACATAGCCGGTGTAAATGTCTTCGCTCTGCTCTTTTGTGAAGTGGGCCATGGCGTTAGCCACACCGCCACGCACGCTGATCAATGTGCCAATACCAACGTATAAACCATCAGCCATAGCGTCCAGAACCTTATCCATGTCCAGGCGTTCAACGGCTTCGGCAGCTTCGTCTACAGCCTCTTCACGGATAAGACCAGCCCGAAGTTCTAAAAGCTCAGGCGTGACGTCGACCGCGATCGGATGCTGAAATAGTTCATGAAACTCTGACACCATCTCGCCGATTTTCATCGTAATGTCGATACCGCCAGGGTAGATCTCGTAAAGCGTGTCGATTTCTGCACCATTTTTGGCTTCAGATTTCAGGCGAGATTTCTCTAATACTTTCTTTAACATTTTTAATTCCGTGCATTTGAATGATGTGATTATTGTGACCCAGCGAACCAGGTCACAAAAATAAACTAAAAGGCTTACAGATCGCCAAATCCGCCAAGCATTGATGTATCAACGGCTGCGTCAATTTGCCCCACCAGATACGAAGGGATCTCCGTTTCCTGCGGCGCCACCTGAACGTTGTCGGTGAACAGCCAGCTGTTCATCCACGGCAGCGGATCGAAAGTGACATCGTCAAACAGAGGGTTGAGATGAAGTCGCTTCATCGCCAGATTTGTGCGGTACTTCACGTACTGTTTCAGGATCTTCGCATTCAGACCAATCATCGAGCCGTCTTTGAATAGATAATCAGCCCAACGCATTTCCTGCTCGGCCACGTCGAGCATCGTCTGGTAGACAAACGGCTCTTCTTCTTCGGCGATCTGCTTCCACAGCAAACCTTCGCGACCATTTCGCATATTTCGCAACATGCGCTCAGTGCCTTCGCAGTGCAGCGCCTCGTCACGCGCAATCAGTCGCATAATCTTCGCGTTGCCTTCCAGCAGCTTTCGCTCGCCAAACGCGAACGTGCAGGCAAAACTGACATAAAAACGAATCGCTTCCAGCGCGTTTACAGACACGAGGGTGCGGAACAGCTGGCGTTGCATCGGGTATGGCTTCCCGCCGAACTCAGACGCGTACAGACGCTCAAATTCATCTTCCCCGAGATGCTCGCGAGCGCAGACCATTTGATAAAGCTTGTCGTACTCTGCCGATACGCTCGATGCGCGGCTGATAATCTGTTCATCAGTTACGATGCCGTCGAAAATCTCGCTTGGATCATCAACCATGCCTCGAATGATATGGGTGTAGCTGCGGCTGTGAATGGTCTCGGAGAAGGCCCAGGTTTCAGTCCACGTTTCAAGCTCCGGGATGGAAGCCAGCGGCAGCAGCGTAACGTTAGGGCTACGGCCTTGAACGCTGTCCAATAGTGTCTGGTAGCGCAGGTTACTGGTGAAGATATGCCGCTCATGATCGGCCAATTTCGTCATGTAGTCGATTCGGTCTTGCGAGATATCTACTTCTTCCGGGCGCCAGAAGAATGACAGCTGTTTCTCAATCAGCTTTTCGAATTCACGGTACTTTTGAACGTCGTAGCGCGAAACGTTAACGGAGTTGCCGAGAAACATTGGTTCTTTCGTCGCGTCGTTTGCGCCGAGACGGAAGGTTGAATATGACATGTGTTTTCCTTTGTTATTTAATAAATTCAGTGCCGCTTAACGCGACAAGTGCGGCAATAGACGCAGCCAGCTCAGGTCGCTGGACATATCGAGTAGTAAACTCTTCGCCGCCAGAGTAATAGACGTTTGCACCCCACATTTCAGAGTCTTCAGTGCCTAAACGACCTTCGTGGGCTTCTGGAATAAGTGCGATCTGCAAATCTTTTATCACCGGGCCAATGTCTTCCCATGAACGCGTCGCGCAAAACTGGCGCCACGGTGATTCGCCGTCCGTAACCCAGACGGTATGCGGCATCTGGTGGTGATACCACGACGTCATGCCGGTTGATCGGCTGTCATCAATTTCCTGAACCTGCAATTTCATCAACTTCGCCAGGCGGATGTTGATTTCGAACTCAGACAGATCGTAAACAGTCATTTTTAATTCGCTTCAGTTGTCAGTAACGTCATGGTATGTGGGCTTAGAAGGCTCTCAAACAGAGAAGAAAGGCGGGCTTTCGCCCACCTGGTTATCAGATTTTGCAAGCGCCGCCGCACTCATCCTCTTCCTCGACAAATTCGGTCGAAGATGGAAGATGGGCCTGATGTGTGATCTTGTCGTCTTCGCGAGCGCCGGCGCCATCACGGGTGTTGTGGTAATAAAGCGTCTTCACACCCATGCGATACGCATCCAACAAATCAGTCAGCATCTTTTGCATTGGCACGCGGCCATTGGGGAAGCGCGTCGGGTCATAGTTGGTATTGGCAGAAATAGACTGGTCGATGAACTTCTGCATGATCGCCACTTTGGTCAGGTAGCCAAAGTTATCAGCGATGTCCCACAGGTACTCGTAAGCGTCGCCAATGCGAGAAAATTCCGGCACGACCATCTTCACGACACCATCTTTGGACGACTTCACGGATACCGGGCCACGCGGCGGCTCAATGCCATTGGTAGAGTTGGTGATTTGGCTGGAGGTCTCACAGGGCATTTGAGCGGACAGAGTGGAGTTGCGTAGACCGTATCGCTCAATATCTTTTCGCAACCCATCCCAATCCAGAAGAAGAGGGTGGTTGGCATTCAGTTCTGAGGCGTCCAGCTGCTTGCGGTAGTGATCGATAGGCAGCAAACCTTTCGCATATTTCGTTTGGCTAAACCATTCGCATGCTCCCTTATCTGATGCAAGCAGGTTACTGGCCTTCAGCAAATAGAACTGAACCGCTTCAAATGTTTCGTGAACCAGTTTGTTTCCATCAACGCCGGAATACTTTGCACCGTTCTTAGCCAGCCAGTAAGCGAAGTTGGTTACGCCAATCCCCAAACTACGACGCGCCTTGGCTGGTGTTTCCGCTGCAAACATCGGATAGTCCTGATAATCAAGCAGACAGTCCAGCGCAGAGACAGCGTAGAAGGCTACTTCTTCCAGATCTGCCAGAGACTCAAGAGCGCCGAGATTGAATGCGGACAGAGTACACAGCGCGATTTCGCCGTTCGGATCGTCAGTAAATGCCAGCGGCTTAGTCGGCAGGGCAATTTCGGCGCAAAGGTTAGATTGCTTAATAGGCGCCACAGCCTCATCAAAAGCGCCATGCGTATTCATATGGTCGATGTTGGCGATGTAGATACGGCCGGTAGATGCTCGTTCCTGCATAAGCGAAGAGAATAGTTCCACTGCAGGCACAGACTCTTTGCGGATTGACGGGTCATTTTCGTACTGAACATATAGACGCTCAAACTCATCCTGGTCAGCGTAGAAGGCATTCAGAAGACCGGGAACATCATGAGGGCTAAACAGCGTGATAGCTCCACCCTCGATCAAGCGACGGTACATTAAGCGGTTCAATTCAACACCGTAGTCCATGTGGCGAACACGGTTACTTTCGACACCACGGTTATTCTTCAGCACCAGCAAACTATTCGCCTCCAGATGCCATAGCGGATAATAAGCCGTTGCCGCACCACCGCGGACACCACCTTGAGAACAGGACTTAACAGCCGCCTGGAACAGCTTCAGGAACGGAATAACACCTGTATGGGTCGCTTCACCGTTGCGAATAGGGCTACCCAGCGCACGAATAGAGCCGAAGTTAACGCCGATGCCGGCACGCTGGGAGATGTACTCCACAATGGCCGAGGTCGTTGCATTGATGGACTTCAGTGAATCACCGGACTCGATCAGGACGCAACTTGAGAACTGGCGAGTAGGAGTGCGGACACCGGCCATAATTGGAGTAGGTAACGACAGCTTGAATGTACTAGTGACATCGTAAAAGCCTTTGACCATTTCCAGCCGTGTTTTGCCCATATCACCGTCAGCCCAGTCCTGATATAGACACATGCCCACCAGCATGTAGATATGTTGAGGTGACTCATAGATTTCCCCGCTGACTCGATGTTGTACCAGATATTTGCCGCGCAGCTGGGTCGTGGCCGCATAACCGAAGTTGTCGTCACGCTCAGGCTTCATGTACGCGCCCAGCTCGTCGATCTCTTCGCAGCTGTATTTATGCATGATTTCGTCATCATAAACGCCGCGAGTAACGTTCTTCAGGATGTGTTCGTAGAAGTCCGGGTATTCGTATTGGCCGTGGGCATCTTTGCGAATTTTGAAAATACTCAGACGCGCAGCAACCTGGCTGTAGTTAGGTGTGTCGGCACTGATAAGATCGGCGGCAGCTTTGATTAGAGCGTCGTGTACTTGGCTTGTCGTCATGCCGTCAACGATACTCGCTGCGGCTCCCATAGCGACGGCAGAGGCGCTTACGCCATCAACACCGTCCGTTGCCCACATAACGACGCGGTTATACTTCTCTTCAGACAGTGCTTCGGCACTGCCATTCCGTTTGATGATTCGAATCATGTTGTTATCCAAAAGAAAAAGGCCACTAAATGTAGTGGCCTATAGTAATAAGTAAACTCTTACTTATCAATAAAGCTAACTTAAAAGAATGCTCTCATCATAGAGACAGCTTGACGGTATTGATCCGTCTCCAGTCCGGTATAAACCGCAGCCAATGCGTCGGCCGGATGTTCGTTTTTGCTGACAATACTCACTTCACCTTTAACCTTCTTCGTAAACCAGCCAGCATCCGGGTGCTTAGATACCGCCCATTCAATGATGGTGTTTTTGGAGGTGTCTTTTTTTCCGCCGATATACATTTTGATGTCATTTGGTGTCAACTGAATAATGGGTTTATCGATACACGCCAGAACGCCGAGACACAGGCCGTATGACGTTTGGGCGCGGGAAGACTGGCTACCCACAGGCAGCTCTGCAAACACGATATTTACGCTATCAACGATTGGCTTAATGCCTCGCCATATTTCGTTCGCCCGACGCAGATCATCGCTATTGGTTCGAACAGTTTTTTTTGCTGAAGTAGCCTCTGTTTCAATCAGTTTTATTGACACATCGGACACTTCTGACGTATCGAGGTTTAATGAGCCAGTGACGATCCCAAAGTTGCGAAGACTTGGGTCAAACCCGGCGAATTTAATAATTTTATTACTCATGTGCTTTCCTTTGTTGTTACCACGTTCCCCAAATGGGGTTAGCTTTTCGAAGCTCTCTCACCTCGCTAAATTCATCAAGTTCGCAGTCCGATGCCCGAATTTCTGAGAAGCCAGCAATGATATCGGGCCACATTTCAGTGATACAAACGGCCAGTTTTTTCATAGTTTCACTGGCGTACTGAAGGCTCTCATTTGCGTCATCTGGGCCAGCAGTCGACACGATGAAACCTGTTTCAACTTTGTCATCGAAGCATATGCCGAAGTGCAGAACACCATCGCTAATCAGCGTTACCGGCATCTCCACCTTCGAAAATGCCTTTGATTTATGTCGTTGCCCAAATCGAGCCATGTCATTCTGAACGCGGCGAACAGCCATCCTTGCGCTCATATGCTGGATACGGCCAGACATTTTGACAGACTTCACCGGGTTAAAGACAATATCAGTGTCTTCCTTGCTCGAAATGATGATGCTGTCGCCCATATGATCGACACCAAATACATTCCCCATGTAAACAAGCGATGAATCGCCTATCCATTGAGCGTCAAACAGAGCTTCGCTTGTCTCGGCAATGCGCTGGTGTGTCAGCTTGTCTTTGTAATGGCTTGTGAAAGAACCGAAGTCTACAATACCGCCAAAACGCATAGCCATTACCCGCGCTGCAGCAACGCAGGTAACGATCTGACCAAACTGATTGCCTGTCGGATTAAACGACATAGCTGCGGCCCTCTTTGACTTCCAGCGTCACCGTTTCGCGGAACCACGACTTCATCTCCTTGTGCGAGACGATCATCACCGTACCACGCTCACGCGCCTTCACTTCCAGAATCCCCATCAGACGCTCAAGTCCCGCCGAATCCAGTGCATCATCGATCTCATCGCCGATAAACAACTGAATGCTTTTGCTGGCCCGGTTCGCGACCATATCCTGAAGAGCCAGCGCACAAGCCAGACGCACTTTCCGCTTTTCACCACCGGACAGACCGCGGAAGTCTTTACTGAATCCGGTCTTCTCAACGGCAATGTTGAATTTGTCGCGGATCTCTCCTTTCTTCGTGGTATCCATCGTCGACCAGACGGCAGAGATGTTGCCGTCCGACATCGTGCTCAGATATTCCGCCGTTTTATCGTTCAGGAATGGTGTTACCGCCGTCAGAATATGTGAACGAACTCCGGCCGGAGAGTAAACCTGACGCGCCTTCTCAAGCAGCAGTGCCTGATCTTTCATCCCTTCGATTTCGCGTCGGATCTCTTTCAGCTTTTCTTTGTGCATTGCCAGATTTTCGCGATGACGGGAAATAGCTGCATTGTGAGGGTTGGCTTCTTCTGAGATCGCTTTAACTTGTGCGTTTGCGCGAGCCAGAGCGCTCTCTGCCGCTTTTATTTCGACTTGCCGTGACTTTACGTTACCCAGACTGTGGGTAAGCTCAGAAATGCGCTCAGTGATTGCGGAGACGTCGGGGGTCGACGCAACAAGACGATCACGCAGTACGACGATTTTATCGTGACGCTCAGTTTTGGCCGCTAAATCCGCTGTTAGTGATTTAGCTTCGTCTACATACTTGCGGACTTCGCCGACGTAGTTATCGTGAACGTGAGACAGATCATCGCTGGTGTATGGCTTGCCGCACGTCGAGCATGGTTTGCCTACGCTTGAATTGACATTATCCGCATTCAGTTTGGCTTTTTTTGCTGCGCTAATGGCTCTGTCGCGAGCTGATTCAGTCGCTCGGATCTCCGCCGCTGCATCAGCCACCATTGTGTTCGCTGCCTGAATTTTCTTATCATGCTCAGCCCTGCCGGAAAGCTTTTTCTTTTCATCCGTGATTTGGTTCTCAATTTTGTTGATGGTGGCCGGGATGTCGGCCATTTCCATGCTGGCCTCCGTTACCTTGACTTCGATCAGAGTCGCTTCGGCTCGTGCTTCATCGAGCCTAACGGAACGTGTTCTCTCCCACGCCTCGGCAGCGGCTGTACTGGTCTCAATCTCCGCCTCTGTTGAAGTGATAAGCGATACTGTGCTTTCAGCCTGAGCGTTGGCTCTGTCGAGTCGAGCGCTCATCGCATTAGCTCTGTCGCGGGCGATAGCATAAGCCTTTGTCAGACGGTCGATGCCAGCGGCTTCTTCAACAATCGCCTTCAAATTTTTATCCGTCATGCCTGGCAAATCCGGCATAGCTTCCTGACTGGCATAGATGGATGCCATGAATACTTCTTTCGAAGAGCCAATCAGCCTCTCAACCAGTTCCTGAGTCAGCGTGTCCTTGCCTTTGGTCAAATCACCGTCTTCACTGCGGACAATGAGACGATTTTTGAATTCTTTGTGAGCGCGGTGACGAATTACCGCATATTGCTTACCTTCGTCTTCAATGGTCACGGAAACGCGGCAGTTCTTTGGCGTCGTTGAGTTCAGAACGTCATCACCCTTATATCCAGTGGCAGTCTCCCCGTACAAACACCACATCAAAGCATTCATCAGCGTGGATTTGCCGGCGCCATTACTCGCGGCACTGGAGTCGGCGGCGTTAATGCCCTGAATCAGCACCAGACCGCGATTGTCCAGATCGACACTCGCCTCGGCGATGACCATAAAGTTTTCAACTTTCAGATTTAGGAATTTCATTCAGACGTCCCCGCGCTTTCCGCTTCTAATAGGATTTCGTTGCATAGTGAGTCGAGCTTAGCCAGATCGAAGCCGCCATCCGTATCGTGGACAACCTTGCAGTAGGCACTGATTGATTCAGAGAGACTGTCGATTTTGCTGGTGGATTCGGTGCTTGCAGTTCCAGCCATCATCGACGCTTTTTTGATGAGATTTGTCACAACGCCCGCGGCACCCAGCGTCGCCAGTTGCTCTTTTATTTGCACTGCCTCGGCGTCGTTCTCAATGACTGCGCGATAGCGAACATAATTGCCGCGAATATCGTCTTCAGTCACATCGCCTTCCAGAGATACAAACTTCGGTGCCGATGTTTCGTGATGCGTGAATGAACCGTCTTCCTGAACCAACATGAACCCGGCCAACGTACCAACGTCGCCCCAATTCTGGTGAGTTAACGCACCGACTGACACGACGCCGGGAATTATCTCTTTGTGATTGTGATAGTGGCCGGAGAGCACAAGATGAAAACCGAGTTCCTTCAGATCGTTTGCCTCAATCCCTACGTCTGGCATTGTCGGTATGGCTTTGTTGATGCCTGTGTGGATCACAATGTCGTGAATGCCTGGGCCAGCTTTCTCACGAAGAGATTTCATATCCGCCAGCAATTCGGCATGACTGTTACGCCAGCTGATAAAGTGGACTGTTACATCATCAATTTTCACGCTCTGTGCCGGGCCACAGACGATATTTACGCCAATCGACTGCAATGATGCCGCCGCATTTGCCGAAAATACTGAGTCATTGGTTTCTAGATCGTGGTTGCCGGCCAGCATCCAGACTTCCAGACCGATTTCGTTAACAATGGTTTTGTACGCTTCAGTGACGAAGTGGAGCACGGAAGGGGTGATTGAGCCGCGCGTATGGAATGTGTCGCCAGCAACAAACATGTATTTTGCGCCAGAAGCTTTGATCGCTTTTGCCGCCTCAATGGTTGCATCGAGCTGAATTTTTAAACGAGAATTCAGACCGCTGACGCTGATTGTCGAGAACGCAGACCAGCTATGATAGTGTGGGTCTGAAATCACACCGTATATCGTTTTCATGTGTTTTCCTGTTGTTGTTTTATTCGATGATAGAGTGGGTTAACAGGCCACCAAGCGACTTCATCAGGTGCATATTAAACACCATTAGATAAGTAAATGCTTATCTATTTTTCATCATAAAGGAAGGAGTGAGGCCACCAGACGCTCTCAGTCAGGTCTTGTGGTTAAAGTGGGGAAATGTGTGGGCTGGGCGGGGAAAGCCCCTCACAATGGCGGAGAGGCTGAATATGCGCGGTTAAATCTTCTGTTCGAATCTACGTCTTAACTCATCGAGACTAACGACGTTATCTGGTGGGGTGACGTCCTCCATCATTCGAATTTCTTCTTCGGTGTGATATTCCCAATCGTGCTCGTGCTTTAGACTTTTCAGGTAGATTACCGTCAGCAAGCTGTCTTCTTTCAGGAAGTGGCCGTATGACTTTTGGATAACGGTTTTTACCTCGTCCTGAGTTTTTCCGCCGAGACATAGATGGTTGAACCTGGCGTTTATCTTGAGCATTTTGTCGACGGGGCCAGAGAACACCTTTGCGACGCGCGCAAAGCGTATGATCTCACCGTTCTCAGCGCCAACCAGACAAACAATAGAATTTTCACTAACGCGGTTGACCCAGGTTACGCCGCTGCGCATTGTGTTGAAGTATGCCTCCTTTAAACCAAGATAAGGTTTTCTGAAGGAGATGAGCGGGACGTATCGTTTGCATGTATTGATTTCAAATGACGCTCCCTGTTCCAGCAGTGATGCCCGAGTCTTGTAGATCGGGCAGGCGGTTTTGATGCCGCAAACCTCACACATGTCCCTGGAAGCAACCAGTTTAGAGTCAGACTTGATGGTGTAAGTCCCATCTTCAAGTCTTCTGATGTAACGCGACTGTTTGATATTCATTTGATGCTTGGCCTTGTATTTTTTATCACATTAAACCAAAAACAAGGCTCACGTACTAAAATGCCTTGAAAAGTTATCCACATATCAACTGGATAGATCCCAATAATAAGATCCCTATATAGATCATACATTAGATCAAAAGAGATCCCCGATCCTCGCAACCCGCGCCACGCCTGCTCTGAAAGACCATTGGCGTATGCTGTCAGCGGAAAAATATATGCTGCGAGCGGCGTGCGATATGCTGTGGACTGTTTTGTGTATGCTGCTAACGGCAAATGAAGTATGCTACCAGCGGTTTAAGCAATGAGGTGTCCACATGTCCACAGGCAAAAAAAAGAAGAAAGAAAACATACCGTTAATCGATGATGATGACGCGATCGACGAAAGTGTTCCGGCGTTATTCACAGGCGACCTCACCCCGAACAGCAACAATACCGTACAACCCATTGCGTTGATGAGACTTGGATTGTTCGTTCCCACGCTCAAAGGCACGAAGAATAGTAAACGAAATAACTCCAACCAGATAGACGCCTCAAAAGAACTGGTGCAACTGGAGGTTGCGAGATCTGAGGGTTATTCCGATATCAAAATAACCGGGCCACGTCTCGATATGGATCACGACTTCAAGACGTGGGTTGGTGTCGTCCGATCACTTGCTGAGTATGGGGAGGCCAGTGGGCGCGTTGAGCTAAGCATCACGAAGTTTGCCAAGTTCTGCGGGTATCCATCTTCCCAGATACGCAAGACGCTGCGAGACAGGATTACGAACAGCCTGCTGAAGATAATGCGCACAACGCTTTCGTTCCAGCGCACATACGAAGAGAAGAACGTGGACGGCTCGAACAAGATATCTCTGCTCATGGTTCACCTGGTTAACAGCGTGGACTACAACGAGAAAAATGACACCATCATATTTCACGCCGAGCCAAAGCTGTCAGAGCTATACCGGTTTGACCACAAAGTTCTTCTTCAGCTGAAGGTCATCAACAAACTTCCACGTAAAGAAACCGCCCAGGCGCTATACACCTTCATTGAAAGTCTTCCGGCGCGGCCGGCACCAATATCTCTGGCTCGTTTGCGTGCGAGGTTGAATCTGAATAGCTCAAGCATCAGCTCCCAAAATCAGACCATTCGAAACGGTCTGAAGTCTCTTAAAGAGCTTGGCTACCTCGATTACTCAGAGGTGAAGCGTGGTCGCTCTGTATTTATTCAGATTCATGGACGCAACCCGAAACTTAAAGTCATTGGTGAAGAGAAACCGTCGAAGCCTGAGAAGCCTGTAGAGCAAGTGGAAGGGCCACAAGAGAACGGCGAGCTGGAAGTCGTAAAACAAAACATGATCAAGAAGATAGCTGAACTTTCTGCGGATTTGACGCCTGAGAATATTAAGCTAATTGAGATACTTAGTAACGGTCTGAAGTTGCTTTGATATGCTCTGAGCGGTGCAATATATGCTGTGAACGGCAAATGGTATGCTGCCAGCGGTGATTTGACTATTAGATATGCTGTCAGCGGTGATTAGGAAGGTCTGGAATCGTTTATTCACACCAAATTTAAGCCCTCGAATAGAGGGCTTTTTTATTTCGTATGCTGTCAGCGGTTGTAGATATGCTGTCAGCGGCTCAATGTATGTTACCAGCGGTAATTGATATGCTGTCAGCGGTACACTATGCCGCCAGCGGTGACTTCGATCAGGAGTCATTTTGAGAGGGTTTCATTTAGCCCCCTAGTGGTTACTAACCTGTGAGACGTTGATATCAAAGGGTTAGTAACCACTAACAATTTATCTAATGTCAGGTGATCGATGAGAGAAGATTGTAGAGGCGATGTGATTTAGCCTTCGCCTTCGTCTCACCATTTTCAATCATCTGCCACGAGCGGTAGCGATACACAATCTGACAGTCGTTTCGCTCTAACCTGGTTGAGAAGTCGTCCGGGCGGGTAAAGCCCTTGGCACGCCAATATGGTCTGATTTTTTCAATTTCAATACTGTTAGCAATGTTATTCATCATGCCACCTTTTCACATTCATCAAACACATAACCAAAGTCGTCGTAGATCACGCCGAAGGAGTCTTTTCGCATAAAGTAAGCAGCGCCAGAATGGTAAGCGGCCAAATTACCTTTGTTCTCCGATAGTATAGGTGAGCTGATTATTCGCTCACCGACCACGGCATAGAATTGGCGGGAGTCAGCTGTCAGGATCGCCTCTGCAATACGATGCGGAGCGCCGGACATTTCGCCATTCTCTATGCGCATAATGTTCATCTGGCATTTCATCACGGCTGAGTTGCCTACATTCGGTAGCAAAGTCAGGATAGTCAGGGTAGCTGCAAAAATCGTTTTCATGATTAGAAGAACTTCCCTAAAGTGATAGCCAGAAACACGCCCACCAAAACATCTACAATCCGGCCATTGACCGGTGCTAAGGCTTTTCTGAAACTGCCAACGAATACGCTGTCAAAGAGCAAAAAAACTGATGTTGCTAAATACAGGAACGGCATAATACACCTTGATAGATAAATGTCTACTTATTATTTAGATCGTGGAAAGCCCAAGGATGCGGGTCAAATGTGCCGCGTCTTCCTCGCTAATAAAGCGCAAGTCCTCGATATACCAGCATTCACCGTTACTCCAGCAAACACCATCCTCGTCAACCGTAACGGTATCTTCGCTACCATAAAGCGATGGCAGGATCTGACTAGCGATTACATGCAAGTCATCATCGCTCGTTCCGTCAGGCACGTCTAAAATAGAATAAGGTGAATATGACGTATTAAGTGATGCGCAAACTTGTAATAAAGCCTTCATGTGCTTTCCTTTGTTGTAATAAACAAGTTGTTATCTTATGTGTTTAAGTGAGGTTGCAAAAATAAGTGACACGGTCACAGAATTATCTTTCTACTTACCTATTACGCTGTATTGTCACTGTTTTTTACCTCTGTGAATGTGCCATGAAGGGACGCTGCAAAAAAGACGAACGTATCGCGGCCGAAGTCATCTTTCGTGTGGATGGCTTGACCGTCTGCGTCAGCATAGCCTGAGTATTTTTTGCCCGGAGTGAACCAGTTGATGCCTGGACGTGTACCTGTGCATTCGATAGTGATCATGTTTTGCCTTATATAGTTACAACATTCTTTTAGGTAGGAGCTGCATCACGCAGCGGCCGCGGATTTCGCCTGGCGTTGTTTCAGCACACAATCGGCGTGAATAACGCGGAATCGACCAGCGAAGCGCTCAAAATGACCTTCACCTTTGGCGACCCAATTCTTGCAGTAGTAGCAGCAACCTGGGTATTTGTTACGCATTTGGCTTCCTCTCATGTTTAGTGGCAAACGTGCTTAAAAAGGCTTCTTGCTGGCCGGTACTCATCTCGCCGTTGAGCTGAACCTTGGCGAACCATTTTCCGTTTCGGAGTAGAGTGTAAAAGTTAGGCTCACCATCAGCATCCCACTCCAGCTCGACGTTCGGATTCCCCAATAGCTTCAGAGCCTTCGCGATCTCTTCAACAGGGTCATCGCTTTGATTGAGGATTTCCCGGACCGAATCGTCGCTTTCAACCTCATACATAGACTTCAGACATTCAAAAATTTGTCCGTAATTAGGCGCCATTCTTACTCTCCAGCATTTTCAAAATATCCTCGTTGATGTTGAGTTCTGGGCCGGTTGTGACCATCTGCTCAAGCCCCAGACGCATCGCAGCGCCGGCGATATACGCTTCGACTTCCGCTTTTCCAGATGCAACAATTTTGTCGACTGCTTCCTGTGTTAGTTCTGCGCCAAATGCCATATTGCCTGGGAGGTTATTGACTGCACTGGAAAGCGAATCGTAGATGTCGCGCAAATCTCGCTTGCTAATTTTCCCGCTGGCGATCAGCGAACCAAGCTGGTCGGTAATTGCTTCGATCCTGGTGATGTCTTTCTGTACCCGCGCTGCAATATCTTTAGAGAAACGCTCGTGCATCGTTTCAGACTTCTCTATTTCAGGAAGGTGAACGAGCTTTCCATCGCGGATCTTAGACAGAGTGCATGGGACACCCTCGCCAACGCCGAAGCTGGATACCATCGCTGCCCACTGCGCCGCGCTGAGTCGAGCTACCAGAAGAGGGCTGCGGTCTTCTCCTTTAGTGATGCGATTGCTGTATCCATCCTGCTCAATGGCCGCTGTATGGAACGTTAATTCAATTAACTCGCGGTGATCGATGTCAGAGTCGAACAGATTGGTGCCGGATGAATTGACACGACCAACTCGAACCAGACCAAATGCCGGATGCGTTACCATGTCTCGATTTTTGAATGCTGTCCCGCTGCTCACTTCAGGCTTTTGTCTAGTTACCGTCATAGTCTTGGCTCCACGTAAGCAACAGGGATATTGATTACTGAAAACCCATCGTCGCGAATCATTTGTGCATAAACCGTCTCAATGACACGGCGGTCTTTGTTGCACTGGAAGGCATTGCTGTGTTTCGTTTTGAAGACTTGGCCATCTTTCTCAAGCCACCAGTAATCGACGCGAGCGATGCGGCCGGTGAGCGGCTTGGTGATATCTGAAACCGAGATAGAGGTTAAATTTTTATCGACCCAGGAATTATCCATTTTCACTCCTTAAACAAGTTGTTTTCTTATGTTTGATATTTTACTGAGAAGAGAAAGGCGCCAAAAATGACGCCTTTTGATTACTGAATTACTTAACGGTAATGAATGGGGTATTCGCGCCGTTGGTCATGTACTGCGGCAGCGTGCCGTTCCATTTGTTGATGGCTTCCAGCTGCATAACCTCCGGGTTCTGGCGGAGAGCATCACCGCGGATGCGGATAGATTCAGCATCAGCCTTAGCCAGAGTTTCCTTGGCGTCAGCTTCACCCGCTGCCTGGGCGCGAACCATGTTTGCTTCAGCTTCTTTTTGCTTAACCTGCTGCTCACGTTGCAGCGTGGTCTGGTTCGCCGTCACTTTGGCGTTAATGGACTCGATAACGCTCGGCGGGTACTCCGGCTTGCCCATCCACGACAGACTGAGAACCTGAATACCAACCGGCCCCATTTCGGTCTGAATTGCTTTCAGAGAACTATCCAGAAGTTCAGTCTTGCCGCCGTCGATAAAGCGGTCAGTGGTCATGTGGCTGGCTTGTTTAATCAGCACGTCTGCGATCTTCTGTTTCAGATCGGTTTCGGTGATATCGTCGACGCCTTTACGGTAGGTCTGGAAGATGGTGGTGACTTTGGTCGGGTCTACTTTGTAAGTTACACCAATGTGATAGCCGATCGCTGTACCATCGCTCATTTGGAAGTTGAAGGCGTCTTCATACGACTTCATCTGCTTGAAGGTAGGGAAGGTGTACAGAGTGGTATTCCAGCCAATCCATTGACGGCCAACTCCAACAACTTCCCCAACACCTTTGTCGTCACCTAATTTGTTGACCTTAATACCCACTTCACCAGGCTTAACGTACTCGCAGCCTGTTAACATGGTCATAGCCGCTACGACAGCCAGTGCGATAATTCCCTTTTTCATTTTGTTTTTCCTGTAATTAGTTGATGGATAATGCTTTTAGCCGCTTTATAGGAAGCGAAGGGGGCTGCGAACATCAGCACGAAGCCAATCAGGACAGCAACGTCGCTCTTTTGAGACACGAGATAGGGGATGACTAACCCTGCCATCGACATCGCAAACGAGATCAGTGCGCAGATTTTTAAATACAGTTTTGTGGTCATGTGTTTTCTCTTGTTGAAAAGCTTATACATAATAAATAAGTGCTTACTTATCATCAAGCGAAACATATTGAACCCTGCTTTTATCCTGCATAACATGTTCTTTTTAGCGGCCTGGAAGACGAATGACAGACAGAGAGTTGGCGGGGTTAAAAGCCATTGAGCTATGGGAGAATGGGGCCTTTGATGCTGACATGATCCTTATGGTGTTAGGAAAACGAATGGGCATGAGTTCTTCAGCTGAACTCGTTCATTGGCTTTCATCACAACGCAAGATCCGAGGTTCCAAGTCCAAAGAAAAAATCAATGAAAACAGACATAAAGCTGCCGCGTTATGGATTTCAGGTCTGTATAGCGCTCCCGAATTACTTGAAATGTTTAAAGGCCGTCTGGGTATACAGCGCAAGGGATCTCTTCTTTTCTGGTTCCGGCAAAATGGATACGTAAGAAACTCCGAGTCGCCCGACGCTCCGAAGAATCCGCGAGCAATTTTGAGAGAAAGAGCCGTGGAATTAAGGAAAGCCGGCCAGCACACAACCCGACAAATCTTTGATGAACTCTCTCCCGAGTTAGGTATGAAAAACGTCGGCGCACTTAGACGCTGGTTTAAAAAAAATGGCATCATACCTGAGCATCCGAGAAAACCTCGTAAGAAGCCCCTTAAACCGAAACCGGTAGATCCCCGTGTTCAACTTAAAGCTGCATGTACTGATATGTGGGCATCTGGCGAATATACAGGTAAGGACATTCGGGCACAAATGGGCGAAAAATTTCCATTTGCCAGCCTTGGCGCAATGTATGGCCATTTCTCTAAAGTTGGCGTCAGAAAGGGGAGCAAGGAAGACCGCTAAGCAGTTTGAGTTAAAAAAACCGCTCGGATGAGCGGGTAAAAGTTAGTTTATCATATCAGGAGTCCCGTTTCGGCACAGAGCTGACTGGTGCATGAGGTTAAGCTCTGCGCCGGGAGATTTCTAATTCAAGTTTGGGCTAGATGACTGGATCAGGCTTCAGCGACTTCAGGTTCATCTTTCGACTTCATCTTCGCCTGAATCGACTTAATCGCCTTCACGATTTCGCTTAATTCCTTCTCGCGGTACATATCGACGATCTGCGACTTGGTGTACTTCTTGTCGCCAATCTCGATGCGGCCTGTGGACGTCTTCGGAATGTAGCCCTTATCAAGCATGTACTCTACAAGCGATTCTACGACGTCCAGACCACGCGCAGGGTCGAAGTAGAAGTTCCACTCGCATTTCTGGAACGGTGGCGCCACCTTGTTTTTTACGCACTCTGCTTTAACCAGCTGACCAACGCGATCGCCACCTTCTTTCAACTGACCGCCACCCAGCTTGATGCGGACGGAAGCGTAGAATTTTGGGGAGTCGCCGCCTGGGGAAGTGGTAGGGTCTCCGAACATGACGCCCATTTTTGTACGAACTTGGTTCAGGAAAATGAGGCAGGCATTGTACTTCTGCGCCCACTTAGCCAGCGTTGGGAGATTTGCCGAAGTCGCGCGAGCCAGTGCCGTATTGTCGTTCATATTCAGCTCGTCTTTCTCTTTGGCCGTGCCATCTGCCATCTTCTCGAACTTTTCAAACTTCTGGCGCGGAACCATGGAGGCCAGTGAGTCATAAACAATGACGATGGGCGCTTCAGCTGGGATCAGATTCTCCTTGCGAACCAGAGACAGGATTTGCCCGGTCAAGTCGATAGCATCCTCAAAGGTGTCTGGCTGCTTGTAAACCCAATTACCTTCATCTTCATCAGACTGAAGTCCCATAACTTCTGCCAGACCAACGTCAAAACTGTTTTCATGATCGAGGAATACCGCAATACCACCAACTTTCTGCGCAGCAATCATCGCGCGGGTTGCGAGGAAAGTTTTGCCTGCAGACGGAGGCCCAAAAATCTCCACAATACGCCCACAAGGAAGCCCGCCTTCCAGATCACCAGAAACGGCTTCGTTTAACGGGGGAAAACCGGTATCCAGCCATTGCTCGACTTTTTGGATCTCATCATTTCCGCCGATACGCTTTTTCATGGCTACTGCTAATGGTGACTTTTTCATGTGTTTTCCTTTGGTTTTATTTAGTTAAGCCGATTTCTTTTTCGGCTTGTTCACGGTTAAATGTGATGGTGTCGCAGTTCATCATTTTTGCGGATCGCTCAATGATGGTGAGAATATGGCCTTTCACGATATCTACTTCACGCGCTGTCAGAGCGATTTTGTGACCGACGATGCACGCGTTAAAATCAGACACGACATACTCGCCATAGGTGAAGACTAACTCCTTCGCCAGCGCGGTCGGCGTAGTGGATTTTCCAGTAATAATTGACGCAATCATTCAGCCACCAACCCGCAGCGCTTAACGAACGGCACGACAAAAACATCCAGATCGCTGAGGATTGACTGGAAATTTAACTGCATACAGATTTGCTTAAATGCTTCCAGACTTTGCTCACCGCGAATAATTTCCAGCTTCTCCGGGGCGAATTTGGTGTCGATGAGATCCATCAACTTAATATTCCGCATAAACGCCTCCAGCATCCGACAGCCGGTTTTCTCATTGAAAGCGTTCTTCGCCAGGTTATTCACTGCCGTTTTGTTGCGACCTTTGTCCATGACAATAGAGCCATCGCAAATCCCCTTAACCAGCGTAACAATGGAGCCATACTCGTTAATCAGATCCATCGCGCCTTTATCGCCAATACCGCCGACTTGCTGAATGTTGTCCGACTTATCACCCTGCAGCGCTTTACCTTCCAGATAGCCGCGTGGTGTTGGGTAGCCGGTTAACTCAGAAAACGCCTCGATATTGATGCGCTTATGCTTAGCGTCCTCGCGCAGACTGACCCACGTTACCTTCTCGTCAACCAGCTGAATCCAGTCGGAGTCCGCGGTTAACAGATAGATATGTTCGACGTCTTTCGACGCAACATAGCGCTTCTTCAGAATGCCGGCCAAATCGTCAGCTTCGCCGTCGATTGCGGTGATCTGGTCGACGCCAAGCGCGGTGATTGCTTTTTTGATGAAAGGCTTTTGTGTGGCAAAACCTTCTTTCATCTGCTTCATTTCTGCGTTGTCGTCACGGTTGGCTTTGTAGTCTGGGTAAAACGCGCGACGCTTGTCATTGAAGCCATCCCACAGGACGATAGGGCGAGCCTTCAGAAGCGAAGCATAGCGGCGCATATTGGTGATAAAACCAAACACTGCCTGAGTCTCCATATCGCCGCTATGAAGTTTTTTTGGTTGCTGCTGGTGGTAGTAACCGAGGCTATTTCCGTCGATTATTAAAATGTTCACGGCATTGTTCTCCACGAATAAATAAGGCGTCCGAAGACGCCTTTAAAATCAACGGCTGGCTTACATAGAAAGCGCGTTAAGTTGCGCGTAAATGTCATCCAGATCTTCGTTTTCCGGCTCAGCTACTGGCTCGCTTGCTGGCGCTTCTTTTACCTCTTTCACTTCTTTCTCTTCTGGCTCGAATACGGCTTCTTTCGCGTATTCGACTTCTTTATCCAGCAAAGAGGCTTCAACAGTTGAGTCATCTACGCCGGTAATGGACATGCCCGGAAGAGATGCAGCTGCTTTGCCGGTTGGGGTTGGCAGAGCACCGGCGCTTGAACCCATTGACGCTGGCAGTGCGATACCGGTCGCGCGAGCAATCATTTTGGAGGTCGCCATCAGTTTTGTCGGGTCGGTCTGGTTTACAAACTGTTCCAGAGACGGTTGGTTATCCCAGAACTTAGCCGGAACTGCTGTTTTGTTTTTACGCATCGGCTTGACTTTGTAGTCAGTATCCAGGCCAGTTCCTGTCCGAGTAATTTGATATGCGTAACCTTTTTCGCGGCTCAGCGGTTCGCCGATCTCATCGTTCATATCCTGCATAATGGCGTCCATCAGGTCGTCAAACACGGACATAGGCATATCGATGAGAGAAGTCTTATCGGTGTCGCTGAAGTCTTCTTTCTGAGACCACATGCCGACAACAGCCATACGCGGAGAGGCACGCATATCGTCGATGACTTTTTCCATGGCTTTGTTGCCTTTGTACTTCGCTTTAGCTTCCATAACCATTTCGCACATTTCGCACGGCTTATCATGGGTATGCTGGAAGCACAGATGAGCGCTGAATACGTCCTTCCCATCTTCGCCTTTAGTTTTGGCATAGTGAATGCCGTACTTGTGAGAGAATGGAATATTGTCAGGGTCGTCTTTGTTCAGGATGATACGAACGTAGTTTTCGCCTGGTTGCATCTTTTGCAGATCGTTTCCGCGATTGCCGCGTGCGTTTTTCGCAACTTCTTGGCTTTTCTTCAGAAGGTTCATTAAAGCGGACATGTGTTTTCCTTTATTGTTAATGGCTTTTATTGCACTTGGTTATGATAGATAAGCGATCACTTATTATCAAGATACATTTTTAGGGGCGTTGAATCGTTCAACACCTGTTCTTTCGTATTCGGAAATTGCCTTTTTAGACGCCTGAACGATCATGTCTCGACGGTGTCCGAGCGCGTTAACAACCTGCTTGTAAAACTCAGCGAGGTACTTCGCGTCATCGTACTTTTGACGAGCCGAAAGATACGCCGGAGCCGACTTTATTTTGGCTTCAATGGTCGATTCGCTGATCTTCACACCGTCGAAACTCAGACCGGCACGCGTCGTCGAATAGAGTCGCGCCTCGATAGATTCCAAATCCCGCTTTGCAGCATTCGCGGCGCTTTCAGCCTCAACCTGTTTAAAACCATAAATGGCGACAAGCTCCGGCTGACGACGCCAGACAGCGTCCAAATCATGCGTATCAAGCCTGATGTCATCCATCACTTCTTTGATGATCGCCTTGTCCATTACCAGCTCCAGAAAGCACTAATAAACAGTCCAATCGGCCAGAAGATGCAGCCGATTATCTTCAGCTCAACATCACAGCAACTCGCCGCTTCAGACCAGATTTTCGCGAAACCGATGCCAGCGATTAAGTAGGCTAAAACGAACATTGGAATGGTTAAATCCATAGTAAATCCTTACTTATCTTTGAGCTTAAATATTAACACGAACAATTAGGCTGCGTACATTTCTGCCAGCGTTCTTTTTCCGACTCCGCGTCCAGTAATAGCTATGCGCTGAGCACGCTGGAGGCGGTAGTCTTTGACGCTGGCCGCTTTATCTACCTCGACAAATTCCTCCGCAACCTTTGATATCAGTCGGTCTCGATAAGCCTCAAACTCAGCAAGGTGTTTTTTGACATTGCTTGATTTAGCTATCACAGCGACATGATCTCGAACCATCGGGTCGCGCACACGCTTCAGAATCATCTTTGCTGCGCTACGTGCTGCGCTATTCGCCCGGCGCCCATCAAGCTCCGCCTGCCGCATAGCGAGACGAATGGTGACGGGACAGTCTGCGAACTCCCAGAATGCTGACTTATTTAGGGCGATAATGGCCTTATCGATAAACTCCTGTGACACCGTAACCTCGCTCATGATAATGCCTCCTTAATGTCTTCCATAATAAGTTCCAGTTTCTCGCCTTCTTCCGGTCTGAAGTGAAGTATACCCGGATTGAATCCGTAAAATACGGTCAAGTCCATTGCGCCAAAGTATTCCTTACGTCCGACCAAATCCGTTGCCTTGGTTTTGTCGTTGAAGAGACTGGCCGATAGGCGACCACACGTCAGGACGTAGGTTGGTTTAACCAGCTCAAGCTCTTTCTTCATAAACTCGATGTAGGTGTTCTCCGCGTCGCGGGACAGTGGTAACTTCTTATCCTGCTTAATGACGCCGGTAACGTACACCTCGCTCATGCGCAGATCGCCATTAACGAGCATTTTCGCCTTAAAATCTTCGTAGCCGTTCTCCATGAAGATCCCCGTCCTGATATCGTTGCCGTTTGCTGTGTCGAGGATAATCATTATTTTTGGCGATACGCCGATATGCGGAGTAACGAGATCTTCGCCCACCCCGATCTCTTTACGCAGCTCTTCCATCAACATTGACACTTCAGCCTGGCGTTTCGGATTCATCTCAAACGGGCGACTCACTTTTACCGCATCGATAATGAGGCTCCCCATCAGCTCTGATTGAGCCTTGCGGCGGGATTCCGCCATCGCAGGTTCGCTGCCAGGCTCAATACTGGCAAACGCGCCAACGGCTTCCAGAGCCTCCTGAACCCGGATATTGCAGAGCCTGGCTTCTATCGCTTCCTTAAATTGTGCTCGCGACTCAAACTTACCACCTACACGCTCGCGAGCACGCATAATGGCTAAGCTGCCTTTTTCAGAACAACCTTTGACAGCTGAGAAGGGGGCATATAACGCCGTCCGACCATCCTTCATTTCGACTATTTCGATGCGGTCAGTTGAGAGGTTGATGTCTGGTGGCATCACGATAACGCCGCGTGCCAGCGCATCCTTTACAACTGCACGATGCTTTTCATCGTCCTGAATTGTCAGTGCGGCAGCGAAGAATGCAGCCGGATGGTGAGTCTTCAGATACATTGCCTGGTAGCTGATTGCGGTATAGGCCACTGCGTGTGATTTGTTAAAGCCATACGACCCGAATTTCTCGAAAGCATCCCAGACCTCTTTTGCTTTTGATTCGCTGAGTCCGGGCTTCTCTGAGATGATTTTAGTAATCTTCATGTGTTTCCCTTTGTTATTAAACAAGTTGTTTTCAGAAGCTAAAAAACAACTTGTTTTCACATTTTACTTATTATTTAGAGGTGTCAAATTCAATAATGTCGGCATCATCTTCCATGGCTTGCTCGACAGTGCGTTTCTTGCCATCAGAGCACGGATGAAGCGCGGCGCGATGAACAGTGACAATCTGGCCGTCGTCAGTCTGGACTTCCAACCAACCAAGCTGCGCACGATCTGAAAAGTCGGCGCCAATCTTTTTCATCTTCTCGATGTCTTTTTTACCAATCGCCTTCCTTACCATATCTGCTTCCGACAGAGAGAAGCCGGCGAGGATCTGCGACGCTTTCATGATTTGTTCCTGATAGACCAAAACCCCGTTGGTTTCTTTGGTCAATTCGTCAAGGCTTGGGTGAAGTGAGTGAGCGTCCTCATAACCACGCGCAACGCTGACGTAGGTATCCATCATGCCGGACTGCATTGGGCCTGGGCGATATAGCGCGGTAGTTGCGACGGCCATTTCAAACGACATTGGTTTGATGCCGCTTCCAAGGTTTTTAAGCAGGTTTCTCATGCCGCCAGACTCGAACTGGAACACGCCAGTTGTTTCACCCAACGCCATACCCTCAAGGACGCGTTTATCATCGAGAGGGATTGCGTCGAGGTTAACGTCGATCCCCTCGTTCTCTTTGATGTAGCGTTTAGCGAGAGCCAGTAAATCGAGCGTAGCCAGCCCTAACACGTCCAGCTTGATAAGCCCCATTGATTCACAGAAACGCTTGTCAAACGCGATACAGCGCACCCCGTTGCGTAATTCGACTGGTGTTCGCTCAGTCAGTGGCACGCCAGAAACGATGACTCCCGCGGCGTGCTTACCATAGCTGCGCATCAGTGACTGGAGTTTGCACGCGGCGTCGAATGCTTCCGGGTTTGCTTTCGCGTATTTGTCGAGGGCGCCCAGCTGCTCGCGCGTCTCTTCGAGAGTTAATCCCTCATCATCGAATTGCTTCAGCTGCTTAGATACCGCCATATCTTCCGTTGACACGCCGTAGATACGCGCTGTGTCTCGTAGTGCCGACGCCATACCCAGATAAGAGAAGTTAGGAATGCCGGCCACGTATTTTTCGCCGTAGTGTTCTTCGAGATATTCAAGTACGCGAGGTCGTTGCGCCTGACTGAAGTCCAGATCCGCGTCAGGCAAGTCCAGACGTTCAGGGTTGATGAAACGCTCAAACAGGAGACCGTGGCGTAGCGGGTCGATGTTGGTGATCCCAATCGCCCACGCAACAAGTGAACCGGCTGACGATCCGCGACCTGGCCCGACCGGGATATCCTGTTTACGCGCCCATGACAGTAGATTTTCAACCATCAGGAAGTAGCCGCAGAACCCCAACTTTTTCAAAACACTCAACTCATAACGTAGACGGTTGATGTAGACAGGGTACTGCTCCGCTGGTGGCTTCCAACCAAATTCAAGCGTTGTTAACCGACGCTTCAAACCTTCCGCCGCCATACGCGTCAACGTATCACCTTCATCTTCCGCCATAACTGGCAGACTAACTGGCATCTCATGCCAGCGCCAGCTGCACGCCGCAATGATTTCGTCCTGAGTCTCGTTAACCATTGCAGAGCTGATTCCCTCTACTCCCATGCGTTTCGAGAACTCCATCAAGCGAACCAGCAAATGCTTGCGGTTCTGGATTGAGTTGTCGCGCTGGTGTGGGATGTGAAAACGATATGGCTGATCCGTTTTGATGTTATTGATTACCATGTGCGCAATGTCGCGCAGGTCTGCGTCCTCTTCTTTCTCGTAATAAGCTGGATAGAACGCAACAGGGGCGATTTTAAGCGCATTAGCCACCTTCATCGCCTTCATGTTCAACTGATCGTAGAGAGGCGTAGGAATCGGATACACGACGCTGTAGAAGTTGTCACGACCGCCAGCCGCCAGCAATGTAGTCAGGATTTTAACGAAGTCCTGCCGATGAAATATGCTATCGCGATCAGACGTCAGCAGAAGGATGTTGCCCTTTGAATACGTTTCGGCCAGCTGCTCCAGCGAGATGCGCGGGAAAAAGTGAAACTGCTCGCGGCGGTTGCCCAACGTCATCAGTTCACACAGATCTTTATACCCCTCATCGTTCTTTATCAGCGCGGTGAAGCTGTACGGGCGCCCAAGCTTGCATACCGGGATCTCAGTGCCTTCCTCTTTGGCTTTTCTAACAGCTGCTTCATAAAAAGGATTGTCACTAATAACCAAACGGACTCCGCAAATAACAGCCATATCGTCGCCGGCCGACTGCTGCAATGGGATGATGGACGCCAGATTCATTGTGTCGGCACTAATAATGGCCGAGTAACCCAACTCCTTCGCGACCGCGACGACGCGGCTTGCTTTCAACGCCGACTCACCAAGAGAAAAATCGGTGCGTACCATTAATGCCTTCATGTGCTTTCCTTCGTAGTTCTTTTTTTATTTTTAATGCTGTCAATCGGGAATCCGACAAACTTTCCAAACATAGCCTCAATATTTTTGCGGGCTTCATCATGACAGCGAGATCTGTCACCACACCGGGCGCAGATCTCGCTTTTTTCTGAGGCTGTCAATGCTGAACCAAAACAACCTTTATTCATCACCGAAGACGCGCTGCGCTATCTCGGTTGCGGATACCGCGCTGGTGGAAGGCAGCTTGTTAATGAAGGACTTCGTGACGCCTTTCTTGAAGTTTTTGTGCGCCATTCCGATCAATGCTGCATTGCGAAGTTCACGCGGCCCGATGGGTTGGCTGATATTTCCTGCCTCATACCCACTACGGATTCGGGTTGCGAAATCGATAAGCATGGTCGCGTACACTTTCGGTAAACCCATTTTCTCAAGCATCGCGGACTCATGAGACCTATCCATGTACTTGACGTGTGAGACGATACCGAAACGAGAGAAGTTCGCTGCGTTCTGGATATTCGTACCCTGATACAATCCAGTTTCATCACCGGAGCCATTGGTGTTGCCGGTTCCGATGAAAGCGAATCGTTTATGTGGCTCGACGTAGCGCCACTCCGGGGTCGCTTCTTTGATGATTAGTGGTTCACCTTCCAGCACTGGCTGGTAAACGCCAAGGATTTGCGGGAATGCGAAATCATATTCATCGGCCAGATAAACCCACCCGTTACGCATTGCACTTGCCAGAAGACCTGGCTCAAAATAAGTTGCTCCGCTACGCACAAGAATCTGGCCGCAGATGTGCGACTCTTCAGTGGACGCGGTGTGCTGCGCACGGATGATCGGTCGGTTTAGTCGAGCGCAAAGCTGAGTTGGTAGCGTACTCTTGCCGGTTCCTGCGTGACCCCACAGATATCCAGGGATACGCATCTCGATCATCATAAGCACGTCTTTAAGCAGCTCGATGTCGCCGAACACATAGTCAGGGTTTGCTTTTGGCACAAACTCCGGGAATGGCTTATTGATGTTTACGGTGATGCGCAGAGGCTCGCCAGATGCCGTCTTCAGTAAGTCAGCATCGAGACCGAGTATTTCATGTACTGCGACCTTTTCGACCATATAGTCTTCGAAGCCGGCATACCCAACGTGAACTGCAGCCGGTTCTTCTTTCTTTTTGGCCTGATGTTCTTTTAGACGTTTGGCTGCAGCGGCAGACATGGTCGGTGCTTCAGGGAATGCAGCAACGTAGATTTTCATCAATTCATTAGGCGTCTTGCCTTCGTGTTCTTCCGGGATACCAGAGCATTTTTTTCCAATAAAATGAGAACCGACATGATGGGTCTCGCCGCCACACCATTTGCACGAAATAGGCTGCTCTTCGTTCTCGCGAGGTTTCTCTTCTTCAGCGACTGTTTTGTTCTGCAATTCGACCGACATGTGTTTTCCTTTTGAAGTAGTTCTGATGCGCTAATGATACTTATATATAACAGGCAAAGAAATAAGTATTTACTTATCACCTTTGCCAAAAAAAGGCTACGAAAGCAGACGTTGCATTTGTTTGATGAGCGTTTCGGCTAAATCACTAACATCGTTCAGACAGATGTTGTCGCGGTAGAAGCGACGCGGAGAGTCTGTCAAAATCCCGATCCCCAGAAGATGGATATCGGTATCCTGCTCAATCTGTTTTGTGACCATTTTCAGGTGCCCAGACAAACCGTGCCCTTGAGCTGCTGGGCTTCCGTCGCTGAGCACAATCATGATCTTGCGATCTTCCTGACGGCCAGAGAAATGTTGAAGCAAGGCCAGTATGCTTTCCCCATCGATATTTTCAGCCAGTATCATCGTACCTGCGAGAGCGCCAAGATTGCATACCGTTTGTTTGCTGGATATCGGCGTCTCCCACCCCTTGATAATTGGCAGGAAAAGCGCTTCAGAGCGGTTAAACTCGGACTTCCCAGGCATCGCCAGAGAAGATGTTGTGAAGCCGGTTATCATCGTTTTCACGTTGATGCGCGCCAATGCATCCGCCAGTGTGTAGGCCGCTGCACAAGCTGTCTTGATTTTTTGCCCTCCCATGGAGCCAGACATATCAATAACAATCTGCACGCATGAGTTGACCGCGCGTTTGGTCTCCAGCTTGCGAAAAACTCGGTCATCATCGACGGACAGGCGATACAGACTTGGGCCATGCAGTCGGCCGCGACGCTGGCCTGGGACAAACTGATTACGGTTCTGACTGGCTATCGTTCGCTCAAGATCTTTCGCGAGTGTCGCGACGATATCATCGCCAATCAAAGGTTTAATCTTCTTATTGAAGACATCCTCATGCTTCGGGATCACCATGTAGTTATCAGCGTCACCGTACATGTGGAACCCTTTCGGCGAAGTGGCGAGAACGCTTCTGAAGAACTCCGATGCGTGTTCAAGCCTTCCCATAAAGTCGTAAGTGCGCTCATACGGACGATAGCCGGTCGACAGTTCGGACTCACTGGAAATAATCATCTTCATTGCCCCTTCCATAGACATATCCATGGCGCCTTTTGGAAGTTTGGTCGACTCCAGCTTTTCCAGATCGCCTTTTGTTGGTTTGGGAATATCACCCGTTCCGCTTTCTGCATCGCTCGGTTCGTCCCCGATACCATCTGACTTATTGTCTTCTTCGGATTCAGCAGAACCACCATCTCCTGCATCGGCCGATGAAGCTTCACTTCCTTCGCTCTCGGATGATTCCGGGGAACCCTTTTCCTCCCCATCTCCAGGTGCGTCTGAGTGTTCTTGCTCGTCAGACTCATCATGCCAGGGCAGATCGCTGCCACTACCACAATCGTCTTCGGACGGTTCGCTTGATGATTTCCCTTTTCCTTTTTCTTTGCTATCTGAACCGTCAGGTTCTTTGCTTTCCATTGGCTTGTCGACCAGCAGTCGGACAATTAGCGCGGCCACTGCCACACTGTCGCTCGTGCTGCTTATTTTGGGGATCATCTTATCGACACCATGTTTAATCAGGATTGATACCGGCCCTTTAACGCGTTCCCAGCGATCTTCCATGTAGTCGATGAACGGTGTTTGATCATTCCAAGCACGCAGCACGGGAACCAGATAGAACTCCATAAACATACGGGTCTGATCGCCCAGCTTTTCAGCAATGGCCTCCATTTCTTTAGGAATGAAAACCGTATCGATGACATGCTTTTGTGTGTTGATGAGGTTTGCTCTGGAGCCTTTGAACATCTCCCCCATTTTTCGCTCAATGAAGGTATCTTCTACGGCGTTCCAGACGAAGCTGGTGGCTTTCGTACTGTCTGTGAAAAGGACGTGAGCGACCTCGTGATCGATGAATCCGCGTATCGCCATCAGGAACTTGTCGCTGGCGTCGTCGGGTATTGATGGTATACAGATGCGTAGTGGATTGCCGGCTTTGTCGTATTCAACATATGCCTTATCTCCACGCTCTATGACGGGGATGTTGCGTGCGACAAGCATAGAAACGACATTTTTAATCGCTTCTCGAAACTTAGTGATGTCTTTGACCGAAGTTTTTTTCATACCATACCCATAAATAAATGCTTACTATTTATGGGTATGATAATCATAATCAATGTGAAACTAAAGTCAAAATGAACGGCTGCGTCTTAGTTAGAACGGGAGCAAATCAGGGTATAGTTTGATAAGTTTGATATGAGCAAAAATTCCTTATGCTTATGAAATATATGAAATAAAATATCATTCGAACCTTCAATCTGAATGTCTTTTGTGCTTAGTTTACAAATTAAGTCACCCCCTAAATTATCACTTACCGTAATTGCTGCATGTTCTGTCGCAGATGACATCCAGTTCAAGATCGCATTCATATTGATACCACTAAATAGGTTATTGTTTATTTCTATGTCCAATGTGATGGAAACGAAAAACTACTATTATTTTTTATGGATTACAAGAATTTTGCATAAATATTACATCCTTAACCTATTGACATTTAATATTTTATATTAGTAATGCAAGTCTAAATTCAAAGTTTTCGGTGTGGGTTTACATTTTTGATTCAGTGGTTTAGTCTTGAGCAATACATAAATATGTGGTTACTTACCACTGATAATTTAGATACGAGGCAGGATTCAAAATGCAAGAACCGAAAGGGCGCTACCGTCCGTTTATGACCGCAGCTATGATGACTAGCGGTAAGACTCAAGCCCAGGTCGCTAAAGAAGTGGGCTTTGAAAATGCAAATAACATCTCTCTTATCAAATCAGGCCGAGCGCATTTGTCGGTAGATAAGGTGATTCCATTTGCTCGTTCTGTAGGCGCTCCACCTGACGAATTCATGATGATGTATCTTTCTGAGCGAATTCCAGAAGTATATGAATTCGTTAAAAAAATCAAAGATGAAAACGATGCTCTTAAGAAAAAGTTAGGTATTGCTGATTAATTGTCCAACATTACATTTTTCTATCAGAAAGTTAGAGTACGAAATCATTGCCTCAGCCATTCGATCTAAATAATCGTGTCTATCATATACACGATCTATCCCTTCAAGACTGTGGTTCATAATTTTTCGAGCCACGTCTTGTTCCACACCTAAGCGAGAAAGTGTACTTCTGGCCGTTCTTCGTAGGTCTCTGATTTCGAAGGGTGCCGGAAGACTCTCGGCCAGATAACCTTTTCTCATTATTCTTCTCGATGCCTGGGCTATCATTACTTTAGATGCCGGCTTCAAACCGTTCTTTGGAGACGGCACGATCCATTCACTACCACCTGCAGCATCCAGCAACTTAGTAATGCACAACCTCATTATTGGGCTGATCGGTAATGAATGTTCTCTGCCTGACTTATTTCTACTCCCTTGATTCCATACACCTCTATCAAGATCAAATTCTTCACGTCTGGCGCGGAGCACTTCATCAGGTCGTCTTGCCGAGCAGAGAACGAAGCGAGCCGCCCAACGCGTGCTTTCCGATACGCCGGCAAAATCCCACATATGCCAGAATTTCTCTAACTCGTCGTCCGATAAGACACGTTCCCGCGGCTTCGGCTTCAGCCCACCAGCTACTTTGTTAAGAGACATCGCGCCAAGTGGAGAAGTCTCGATCACACCCTGGAACTCGCACCACCCAAGGAACTGTTTTAAAACAGAAAAAACGCGCCGGCTTTGTACTAACTTACCATCCAGCACCAGGGCATTAATGAGTCTGTTTATCGTTAAGCGATTAATGTCGGCGACTCTTTTGTCTCCAATAACAGGCATAACATGAACAAGGATGCAGTGAACCCCTAGCTCTGGCCGGCGCCGAGTAACCAGAAGTGATAGTCGAGTGAAAAACATAAAGGCTTCACTGAATTTTGAGTCGGCATCCATGGCCATCATTTGAGTTCCGGTCATGGATTGGCAGCGTTGAAGGTATTGCACTGTCTCAACAGAGCAATTTTCTAATGCTCTATCAATCTCGAATGAGTTCAACATCTCTTCGCTGCCTCCATGTAACTGTATGTATATACAGTATTTAACGGTATTTTATCTATAAGGTCAACCAAAGATAGCCTGTTTTTTACCGTGATTCCATACCTATAGAGTATGGAATCACAAAAGGGCGATTTGAATAAATTTAGAGGCTGTAGCACAATGGTTGTACATAACATTGGAGAATGCATATGGGCCTTGTGTCACCCATTGAAGAAGATGTTTATCTTGAGGAATCGGGATTCCGACGGAAAAAGTTTGTCTATGACAAGCGCGTTCATCATAGTTATATCTTTGTTGCCGGCGGTGAGATTTACACCGTAGTTTTCGGGAGCATTAAAGATGAGAAGACGTTTCAGAAAATTGGCTACAGCTTAGAGCCTGGCATGGCTTTCCCTCACAATGGGATGTCAGAGGTTTACTTCGATATTTGGATTGATCGTGAGTCTTTCGGAGATTTCCGGCACGTAAAATTCAAAGGGTTGGCGGGTGGTGTTGTATTGGAACAAGTAGCTTTAGCAATGCTTCAACATTATCAAACCTTTGATATTGGAGGGTTTGTTTTCCAAGCTGCTTCCGGTGGCGTAGCCGATATTGATAGGAAAACTTCCCTCGAAGAGACATACGATTATATTCTTGGGTTAAAACACGAACAACGTTATAATAAGAAAACAGGATTACCTAAAGGTAAACCCAGGAAGCTCCTTCCAGACTTCCTGAAAGTTTACAAAGATGACTCAACCGGGAGGGCTTGTTATGCCGTTACGTCGCAATAAACAGAAGCGTGCACTGGTGCAGAATGGTGAGAAACACCTGCTGCAAAGCCTTGCTGCGGCTACTGCAGCGACCCGCAACGAACAAGTTCTGGTCTTAACGCCAGAAGGTGTTAAATATTGCAACATCATTAGAGAAGGTGGCAATGTTTCAACTACCTCATCCATGGAAGCTTTACACAATAGCTTTGCCCAAAGACAGAAGAAATCCTCTGCTACCATGTTGCGTCGAAAACTGAGCCAGGTATCTCTCAAACGAGAATTCCAGGAAATATAAACAAAGGCCCTGTTCGGGCCTTTGTTGTTTCTACCATTTATTGAATCCAAACTCATCCTTTTCACGCAGCAGTGGTTCGCCACGATACCGGTGTCCTTTCAATGAATCGCGCTTAGTTGGCACTTCATCATAATCAACAGCTGTCTCGAAAAAGTGATGCGCCTCACTCGGATCAGCAAAACACCAGCGATACCGGAATGGGGAGACCTCGTCAATATCCATACAGACTGTCGTCGTGAATGCCAGTTTCAGCACGCCAATCCAGCTATCGTCGGCCAGCTGCCGCACTCTCAAAAAACCTTGCTGTAAAAGGTATTCATGCATCTCTTCGGGTGTCATTCGTTTAAAGCTCATTACGTGATCTCATTGGTTTGTGTCGTTTAATTTTAAGCGACTCAAAAAGGTTGACCATGAAAGAAGAGAGGGGCCAAGCGGCCCCTTTCTTAAAGGATGGATGCGATGGTCGCCAGTTCGGTGTATCCGCCAATCGGCTCGCCCTCGACGAAGATCTGCGGAACCGTTCGCACCGGCTTCCCGACCAGCTCGCCCAGAGCGACAGCGTCAATGCCGGCTTCGACAATGTCGATATACTCATAGTCACCATGACCCTGAGATTTTAACTGCTTAGCCAGCTCTACCGCACGTTTGCAGTAAGAGCAGCTGTCCTTTCCATAAATAACGATTTTCATGCTTTCCCTTAGCAAGATAAAGATGTGATGCTTTGACCAATGGGGCCACCACGCATTGACGCCAGTACGCCGATACTAGACGTCTGAACAGGCGGGGTCACTTTTTCAAACACCGTTTTCAGGTGATCTTTAATGCTATCCCACTGCGCTTCCGTTGGGATCTGACCGCCCAGCTCGACGAATCCCTGAAGCCAATATGCAAATTGCTCTGATGTCATATCAGCCTCAAAAAGTGGTCGGTTTTGCGATGCTGCGGATCACGGCCATAAAGCCTTTCTGCAGGTCAGTTTTACCGATAGCCAGCCAGCGTTTATCCGGCAGCTGAAGTGAGTTTTTGGCAAACTCCGCACGTTCCAGTTTCTCGACGAACTCACCCACTTTCTGGGCCAGCTCTTTGCCTTCGTTCATCAGAGCGATTTCTTCGGCCGACAGGTCGCGATAGCCTTTAATTTTGGTGTGCTGATCTTTCACGGCACCATCTCCACAATTACCCAATCCTCGGCCAGCATGTCAGTCTGGGATGCCAGCCATGGCACAAATTTGCCGTCAGCTGTTTTCATACCAATCCAGGGCGCCAGCTCCAGATCGCGAGCAATGCCGCAAGCGACGTCGTATTGTTTGCCGGACACCATGCGCAAGAACATACCTTTGCCGTTCCAACCTTTGCGAGCTACGCGATGGCCATCTTTCAGCATCTCGATTGCGATGCCAAAAGATGCACCTACCCTGGCGGCGTGAATAGTGGTTTCGACTGACAAATAGCCCGATTCAAACGGCCCTTTTGGCGAGTAGGACTCATAACCGTTTTCATAGCGGACGAAATATCCACCAACTTGAGGCTGGTGCTTGTCGAGATAAGTCTGATCTACTTCGACTTTTGCCACATGCTTGCGGAAGGATAACAGCATTGTCTGCCCCTCGATTTTCGCAATCTCAGCCGCTTCCACGATTTTAATGCTTTGGTACTGCGGTAATTTAACTTTTGTCATTTCAATATCCCTATTGATAGGCATTTAAAGCCACTTTGCAGAGTTCAGAGCGGACGCAATCGTCGGCTTCAAACTCAATCAACCCAACGTGCGCGTTTGGTTTAAAGCGGCGCAGTGCGTCGGATAGCCCGGACTCTTTATTACCAGGTAGGTCACACTGCGTCACATCGCCGTTCACGATAACCGTAACGTTCTCACCCATGCGGGTCAGGAACATCTTCATCTGTGACGGTGTAACGTTTTGCGCTTCATCCAGAATAACCACTGCGTTTTCGAACGTCCGGCCACGCATGTAAGCGAACGGGGCGATTTCTACTTTGGCAATCTCTGGCTTGAGACAGTATTCGAGGAAGGATGCGCCCAGACGCTTCTGGAGAACGTCATAGACGGGGCGGAAGTATGGGGCGAACTTCTCACCCACATCTCCCGGAAGGAAGCCCAGATCTTCGTCAGCTTGCAATACGGGGCGAGTGACGATGATTTTGCGGACGTCTTTATCCAACAGCTTCTGCGCGGCGACAGCCGTGGCAAGGAACGTTTTGCCGCAGCCGGCTTCACCGGTGGCGAACGTCAGAGGCTTGTTTTCGATGCTGATAAGATAATGCACCTGAGCCTCGTTACGAGCCTCAACTGGCGTATTGTCTCGCTTTGGTCGTGGGGTCTGAGCGTCGGTCAGCTCATCGACAATAACGTAATCAACACGACGGCCGCGGAACGCACGATTCTCTTTTACTGCTTTACGCGCTACCTTACGCGCATGTTTGCCTGATGTACCCATTTTGATTCCTTTCAAATGGTTAGGTGTCGCAATAAATATAACTGCATTGGATAAGTAAATCATTACTTATTTTAAAAATAGCAAAAAGGAGCCGCGAGGCTCCTTTGATTATTTGCGCTAAAAGTGTCTATCGTGATGCTCAATGGTCGCTGTGGGTCGAAGTACAGCTTAAAGGCCAATGTCGCCATCAGTCTTTAAGCTGTAGCCTCCGAAGAGGCTACGGCCACAATCAGTTCTTACCGGCGTTAACCACAACACCTGCACGACCGGCATCAGCTTTGGCGATTTCGAGGCGGGTTTCGCGCTCTGCGGTAATTTGACCGCGCAGCTCTGCAACCTGTGCTTCCAGATCGGTGATGCGTTGGTTTTTAGCAGTAGCCTGGGCTTTGTGCTCCGCCAGCTCAACTTTATGCTGGGATACCAGATCGCGGTTCTCAGCGCCAAATTTAGCAGCAGCAGCCTGATAACCAGCTTCACGCGCTTCGGATACTGCGTACTCGTTGTCGGTTTTGGCCGCGACCAGGTCGGAGTTTAGTGCATCCAGATCAGCGTGAGTGATAACGGCATAACCGCGTGCTTTCATCAGCTCGGCCAGAACCTTGTCTTCGTTTTCGATTACACGCAGACGCAGCTGGGCTTTGGATTCGCGCTCGGAGGCAGCGATCTGGTTTTCGATATCAGCCAACTGACCTTGTTTGAATTCAATTTCTTCAGTCAGAGTTACGGTTGACTGAGACAGAGCGGCCAGATCAGCGAACAGCTTTTGGCCGTCAGCAACAACTTTAACCAGTGCTTTAGTGGAACGCTCAGCTACGGTAATAACTTTTTTGACTTCAGACATGTGTTTTCTCTTTGTAGTTTATTTGTATGGTTCGCGGCGTTACTTTTCTGACCGTACAGTCTGAATTTCACGCTACTTGCACTTTACGTTAGTGCCAGACGAGGCTTGTGGCTCGGGCCTAATGGCTGTTTATGCGGTTGATGGCCGCACCATTTTGGCCTCGACACTAAGAGATGTATGGAATCACATCATCTTAGATAAGTTACCCAAGCAGGACTCGAACCTGCATCATCGGACTCAGCATCCTCTCGACTTACCGTTTTGTCGCATTGGGTATCCAATCTGAAGGACTCTCGAAAAAGCCCTTTAGGTTGGCGCAAACAAGCGGAATCGAACCACTCTCTACCGGATAAGACGTCTTCCTCGGTCGCAGTCAACCAGACTGCTTTGTTTGCTTGCACCTCTTTTATCGTTAAGAGGAAACGGACTGAGCCTGTCACCAAACAGCGGAGGCATATTTGATGGCCTGGAGTAAAGATCGAGGCGATGAAAAAACCTCTTCAATCGACTAACATCTCAGTCTGCCGGTGTTCGCCACCTCCGGCTGGGCTATGGCCTACATATCAAGCTCTAAACGAGTCTATCAATGGCAGAAGAAAGTCCGATCGTTAGCACGCACTTTCTCAAAACCTTCTGCACGCTTTGAGAAAGGCGCTGCGTCGCAATTTCAAATTAACCCAAGATGAAATGAGACATTAAGTAATCACACACGACGCAGCTGTTTGGGCGGTCAGTTGCGGACTGAAACCGGGATATGGTTATTGAAAATGCTCCTAACCACCCAAACAGCTGAAACGTGGGAGAGTGACGCGGGAATCGAACCCGCAATCCTCAGCCTCAAATATGCTATTTGCATTTCACACATCAGGCATCGGAATAAACCTTTAAGTCACCAGACTTCGCTCGCCGACGCTATGCACAGCTAATCGACAAACTAAAAGGCCATCACCCATGTTCGCAGAGACTCGCCGTCTGACTCTATCGCGTGGTTAAGGGTACGTGGGTCAGTATCGCCTATTCACCAGCAAGTCTCTGCTATCCATTAGTAATCACACCGGATCAGTGCGCCGAATTTGTTAATGAGGAATCGGAAGACCTCACTGACTTATAGGCTGTTAAGCCGCCATCAGAACTACATCATCGTTTGCATTTACTTTGTTGGTCAGTTTCTAAAAAACCGCAAAGCCGCTTAACGTCGAAAACGAGTTAATCTTAGTGAAAACTTATAGATAAGTAAACACTTATTTATCTTTGTTTTTATTTTTTTTGACGGTTACGACGTAACCCTTTGTTGTTACAGTATAACTTCTATCGTCTCGAATCCCATCCCAGCGGAGAGATGTTAAGCTAATCAACCTCGATACGACGTTTTCCATCATGTCGTCATTAACGAAAAACTTAACCGTCACCATATCAACGATCCGAGATACAGCTCTCGTCACGGTGTAAAAAATACAAACTAGAATAAATGCGAGCAAAATATAGTCTGTCATTTAACATTCCTTATGTCAGTCGAGTGAACCACTCGATATACGCGCCGCCCAAAGCAAATGACGCCAGTTTTAATTTCCTGCTTAATCAAATCGTGGGTAACAACTACGCCGAGTAGAAACCCGGCGATAGCTCCCATCAAAAGATATGGGATCAACTAAAAGCTCCTGCGTTGACAAGTTCAGCCAGAACAACCCTGCCTCTGGTCGTCAGCTGAAAATTCTTTTGCTTCCCTTCAGGGGAGATGTTTTCAACGAACCCCATCCGCTCCAGTTTTGCACGAGTCTTCGGGCGCCAGTGTTCGTAGAAATTCTCCCACTGGCTTATTTCTCGAAGCGTGCTTTTTTCCAACTTACTTAACTGGATCATCTACACCTCCCACAGCTAATCCCTTTGCCTCAGAGGTCACATCGACGATTCGGTAGATTCGACCTCTGAACTCCATAACCCCAGCCTTGATACTGTCCTTCTTTATCGACACAAAAAACATTCCACCCAAAACAAAGCCCAGCAAAAAGGTCGACAGACCAAAGCCAATAAGGTCACTTATCATTCCTTATCCCCTATGCGGTCTTCAGTGTCACGCAGACAGGACGGCCATTTCAGACGAGGGTGACGCAAGCTGCCGTCTGGCGTCTCTTCGTGGGCATTGACCTTCACGATGCGCCCGATGTACTTATCCTGATTGTTCCAGATCTCATCCAGGTACATGTGTTTAATGCCCGATGCCTCGACCTCAACACCGTTCTCCAGGCGAATAGTTACCGAGCCGAGAGTGTGGGCGAATGCCGAATCCTCTTTACCTGGCTTGAAGCCGATAATCTCACCGTCAGCTTCGATCTCGTCCTTCATCTTCCACCAGCTCTTGGTGCGCTTAAACTCGTAAACGGAGAACGGATCTTTCGCCATATAGCCTTCTTCGTTGGCGTCCAGAGCCGCCATGAACAAGTCGATAAACTCTTTATGACTATGTACTAACTGGAAGTCATGCAAACGCACGTCGCCTTTGTACTGACTGTCCGGGCGGCTCTTCCAGTTTGTCCAGCTGCACAAGTCGATATGGCGGTCTTTTAACTTGCGGCCTTCTTTCTTGTACTCCTTGGTTTTGGCAATGGCTTTCCATTCCGGCAAGAAGTAATCGAAGACGTGGAATACGGCGCCAATAGCTGATACGCCTTTTTTACGCAGTGCTGAGATGGAATCGTTGAACGAACCGGCCGTCGCTTCGCCATCAAAGAAGATGTGCTTATGCGGCGTCATACGCGCCAAATCTAATACCGCTGGCTTCAGATGGTCGAGAGACGTTACCGGGTTGCCGGTACGAGACAGGAAGTTAACCTCTGCCTCGTCAACGATGACTTCGGCAATGACGCGCATCCCGTCCAGCTTGAGGCTGGCAATCATCGGGAACTTGGCTTTCGGGTTTTCCTTGAACGGGTACTTGTCGCCTTTTTCTTTGTACGACGTCGCCAGCTGAACCTCGAACACCGGAATCGGGTTGTCGAAGATTTTATTGCACAGGCTAATACCGATGCCGGCCTTCGGATCTTTAATCAGGAAGCGGCGGAACACGTCTTGCCCTTCCTCTGTCATGTCTGAAATAGCCTGCTCCACCATCGCAATAGCGCTGTTACCAGTGAGCTTACGGCTGGCCAAGGAGTTGAGAATATCGATAGCGTCTTCATCAGAGATTTTATTCTCAAGCGCTGGCTCCGCGACGCTGTATTTCTTCACCCCGAATCGGATGAATGGGTTAAGCATCAGTGACACCATGCTTTGTTCGAATGCGTCCAGCTCAGCCAGGGCTACTTTCTTGGCATTGGTTCCCATAGCTTTAATGGCGTCTAGTTTTCCACGCAGAGCAATCAACTTTTCCATTATTGAAGCTCTCCCGCAACAACGACAGGCTCATCCTGAGAATCGAGGATGTCGCACTGTTCGCTTTGCTCTACCATCGGTAGATCACTCGGTTTTGGTTCGTAGGCATCAAGAAAATCGACGGCGTCCATGGAGAAAATCTCATTTTCTTTGTTTTTGAAAATGACAGTCAAAGGGAAACCGGGCTTGGCGGTAAGCACGTTGCTAAGGCACACCATCTCGTAGACGTCGTCAGAGTCCTTAGCGGCCCACAGCTTACATTCAGGAACGATCGGGCGGAAAACGATGTTGCGATTAATCTGGAAGCTATCAAACCAGAGTGTTCTTTCACCTTCGTTGACAACGTCAATGCTCACAGCAATACCATGTGGCGATACTGCCTTTGGAAAGCAGTTAACCCATTGCGGAGCGTCCGCGTTGGTGTAAATCATCTGGCATAATTGGCCTACTTGCGGCTCGAACTGACTCATGTGTTTTCCTCTGTTTTATTAACTTCTGCGTTTACCGCCTCGGCATAAATGTCGACGAGAACGGTTGGTTTTTGGGTTTCCGGCTTTGGCATCATTCTTGAACCAAACGTCGCGGCACGCTTGTTGCGCGTTGCGCTTTCAGCTGCACGACTCTCAATCTCCTCTCTCAGCTTACGCATCTCTTCGAGGCCATCGATGAAGTAAATACGCTCGCCTGTTTTAACTTCTTCCAACATCATCTTGACCGCACGACACTTGCCGGCACGAATGGCTGTCGCGCACGAATCGAATGAACCAGGCGGGAGTCGATTCTCTTTAAATGCCAGTACGGTGTGCTGACACACCGTATAGGAAGAGCGCGTCGGTGATCCGTTGATTAAAAGTTCCTCGCACAGCATCGAATAGCTGTTACTGCCGCTAATTGACGGAAATTTGCTAAAGTCGGTTTTCATAGATTCTTATAGTAAATGTTTACTTATCATTGCGCCAGTCTAATGCTCTGGCGCAGGCTTGAAAGATTTTTTACGAGGGAATTGTTACCAAGAACCCCAAAGAGGGTTTTCCGCGACGAGGCTGTGTACTTCTGCATGTTTTATCGCTTCACGGACGTGAGCGAGAGCGTAGCTTTTGCCTTCCGAGAGCATGGCCGCTTTGTCATAACCAAGGCGAGTGATCATGTCTCCAGGCCGAGTAAAGAGACCACCAAAGCATTTGGATACCGCCTTTACAGCCTCAACATCTTCCATGTTGCCGTCGTATTCGCTGAAGAGCTGCATTTCAATGCTTTCATTGAAACGGTTTTTTGCCTGAGACGACTTTTGGTCTAGGATCGCGTCGATGATGCCACTCGGTGCTTTAAGCGAAAATGCGCGAGAATAGCCTGGCGCCTCGAATGCGCTCGAATGCACGGCAGACAAAGCCATTGCCCCGGTCATTGACACATCATCTACAACTTTAGGGATATCCGGCATTGAAACAACTTCCGTCGTCATCGTGGCTCTAAGTGAGCGCAGGACATGATCAAACTCTGGAGCCTGCAGTACGCCGCTTTCCAACATATAGTTAGCGAAGTTTTTTACCGCTGCAGGGCCGACGTAAGATTCATAATCCTCGGCTTTTATCATTATCGACTTCTCGTAAAGTGACATCGCTGGCCGCGGTCTTCCTGCATAAAAGATGCCCTGAAACACCTTCGCTTTCAGATAGTCCTCGGCGACGTCAGTCAGATTGACGATGACGAACAGCTCGAAGTTCCGATCAGCCGTTAAAGCTGACGAAATGTAAATCCAAGGCTCATCCGGTGTGGATATGGTGACTGGCATCTTAATGGAGATTCGCTGATTCGCCTTCTCACAAGCCTCTTTCACCACTTGCTCTACATCTCGATCTTTAAAGAGGTGCGAGGCGTCACTAATGGCTTTCCTGACAGCCTCATCAATGCTTTTGATATACATGTGCTCTCCTTTGTTTTTTATGGATCTTATACAAAATGATAAGTAAATACTTATCTTTTTTGCGGTCAGAGAAGTGCTTTAATACCGTGTAGTTTCGCCATCATTTCGAGCATCTTGGTGTATGGCTTCGCTCGATAGTAGGCTTTCAGAACCTGTTCGATTGTCGCATCACCTGGGTCTAATCCTTCCTCTCCTAGACAAGCGATTTTCACACGCAACCCAATGCCGGTTAATCGCTTGGCCGCACCGAACGTGTTGTGTATTGCCTGTTTTTCGGAGTCCCACATCATGACGACCGTCTCTAATCCTTTTTGCTTCAGCTTCAAAAATGCGCCAAGCTGATCTTCGTTTTCACCATCCAGCGTGCCGGACAAGTGCATACCGAACGTTCCTATCGGCTCCACATACTCTCTCAGCGTTTCCTCAGCAAAAAGAGCACGCTTGACACCCATAACGTCAAAAGCGCCCTCAGAAACGATTACAGTGCGTTTTCCGATGGCATTATGTCCGTTATAGAGAAACTTGCCCGACGCTGGTAACGATATTGGGAAGAGATAACGGCGATCCGATTCCCCGGTGATATCACGTCCCTGAAACGTTCGCATCTTGCCGTCCAAATCGTAAATGGGGATCAGGATGCGCATGTCGAACGACTGAATGTGGGGTCGGCCATTACGTTCATCGAGATAGACGTGCGTACCTTCTACGCAGTAGCGGAGATCGAAGTAAGTAGCCAGCTCCGGGGAGATGTCACGATCAACGAGATACGTTGGTAACTGCCCCTCGATTGGCAGCTGGTAATGCGGTGGCAGGATGACTTCAGACGTCAGCTCAACATCCGACTTCAGCTCAACCTCTTCCTCTTTCGGTCGCCAGCCTTGCTGCATCAACTCGTTGCGGATGTAACGCTGCAATCCGCGCCACGATTCGCCGGTATGGTATTTGATGAAGTTCAGCTTGTTAAACTGCACTTCCTCCGGGTGATCGCCAGCGAAGCACTTGCCCAGGCCCGTTGTTAGATTGAAGTAAACCTTCCACTTACTGCTTTTGCAACATGGACATTCCCGGATGTTAACTTCACGCCCCTTCGAAGTCCTTGAGCCGCGACGATATGAGATCCCCTCAGTATCTAGCCATTGCTCAAAGTCGAATTCTTCCAACAATTCTTTTAATTCTGACATTTAATAAACCTTGCATTTAGCCGGCCATTGATTAATATGACCGTACATGTGTTTTCTTTTGTGGTTTTATTAGCAAAAGAAAGCTTGAATTTCTGAATTGAAGTGAAGGCGCTCCCTTTTGGAACGCCTTTTTTTTTTACATCACGTCAATGATTCGCTTAATGAATCGCATTTGTTCCAGATCCTGAAGTACGCGCAGACTGACCCCGCCTTTCTGGTTACGCGAACCAGCAAAATACAGACGCGCCTCACCTTTAGCCTCTTCCTCTTCGGTTTTGTTGATTGAGATAATCAAATCACAAATACGAACCTTCTCGATGTTGTCCGCGGCGTGCATCATCGTTGCCACTTCAGAGGCACCACCTTCACGGTTGGTCTGGGACGCTGTCATACCTGCCACGTCGTGCTTATCCATCACAGCACGCAGGTCGGTGTAGATGTCTTTCACATCATTGCGCGGGTCTTTTGTTGGTGTAGTGGCACGCATCAGATCCGCATAGTCGACAATGACCATGTCTGGCATCATCCCGTTAGCTTTCATGTTGCTGAGCAAACGGTCGAGATCTGCAGGCGAGAACGTGTTAGCGCGACGCTCAACAATCCACATGCTACCCACTTTCGAACCGGCACCTATTGAGCGCAGTTTGTCGGCGATATCATCGCGGCGTTCGATAAGCTTGGACATTTCCGTTTCAGAAATGCGAGCATCCCAACGATCTGAAAGAATGTCTTTGTGAACCTCCAGAGAGACATACAAGACGTTGTAGCCTTTCAGCGTGGCGTTAATACCGAACTCACCCATGGCCGTCGACTTACCAGACTTTGCGAAGCCCATAAACAGCACCAGTTCTTTACGCCCCCAGCCTTTCTGGTGAAGCATTTTGTCCAGCAGAGGAATGCCGGTTGTAATGCTGTTTGGGATAAAGTCTTCTGACGCCTCATACTCACGACGCTCGTGACGCTCCCCAGCTCGGGCGAGATAATCGTAAACGTCGTCCATATCAGAGGCGCCAACCAGATCGACCTTCTGCATGACCTGCATCGCGCGTTCAAACTCGCCTTTCTCCTTCAGCTCGGCCGCTTTGATAAACGCGTCATCAAAGGCGACGGAACGTGCGAACGTTACAACACGGTCAATCATGTAACCGGTGTCTTCCAGCTTTTCGGCCAGAATGCGCTTCATCGCCTCAACGACTTCAGGTACGAACTCTTCGCGAATCTTTCCGCGTTTCTTCGCTTCCTTGATCATGTCGATAATAAACTCTTTCGACGGCGAGCTTTTGTACGAGCGGAAGTAACCGGCAACGATATTGACCAGATACCCATTCGCCTTGTTTGAGAATTGCTCAGGCAGAACCAAGTCACCTGCTCTAATCAGGAACTCTCGGTCGCGGCAGTAGTAAGCAGCCAGTCGATCTTCAAAGCCGGCGTCAAACTCTTCAGATAACGGTCGTCCTGTGTGAACAGGTGTTTCGAGTGTGGAAGAGACGGTACTCATGTGCTTTCCTTATTGTTTTAAACAACTTGTTTTCTGAATTATGATTAGTCTTCACAGGCGCTCAAATACAGATCTCTCGCTTCATGTATCAATTTTGGGTATCGCTTAGCGGCCACTGTTTCCGGGATAAGTCTACGGAGATATACGGCTGAGAGAACGCCATTAACGCGGGATGAGGGCTTCATTGCGTCAATGTGCCTGATAACCCACATGCAGTAATCTTTCTGCATTTCGGGCGCTGCCAGCTGGGGCATGTTGTGATAGCTGAAAATACTGTCATCGATGCGGATCTGGGAGCGGCGTGCCAGCTTCTGCTCAAAGATTTCAACCAAATCGTCCTGCCACAGATGCTGGGGGCGCGGGAGATTGGCCCAAAGACGTTGTGCCGCGATGCTTAGAATCGTCGAGATGTAATACTCATACGAACAGCAATACCTGTCCGCGAACTGGCGAGCACGCCACAGAGATGTTTTTATACCCATCCCCTGATCCTGATATGCAACACGCTTCAAACCGGTGCGAAACGGAGCACGCTGGAAGTCGTCACGACCGTGCGTCAGCATGATTCGTGCGTACTCAGTTTTGTAGATTTCAGAGAAAAGGCAGGTGGCAACCAGCGGATGCATGTTGCGATAATCGAACCACTTTGTTGCAAACAGCTCTGTCTCGCCGGCACAGCGAGAGAGTCCGATGTTCTCGGATACCCATCTGTCCATGTCCGCGGTAGTCATTTCCTGCATGAACTCGTACTTCGCCCCGTCTGGTGTCACTAATAATCTGTCCATACCTAAATAAGTTCTTACTTACCATTTTCGCCAAATGATAAACGCTGGCGTGGGTTTTTGAAAGCGGAAAAGAAAGGTTGTTGACGACGGTGCAAAAGTCATACGATAGAGAATTGAGATGCTAAATTAAGCAATACCTATATCATAAAATTAATAACTTATATTCGGAGTACATAACAGTGATTAATTCAAAGAATATACTATCAGCACCGTTATTATTTGCACTACTATCTAACCCTGTTTTTGCTCAAACACAATACAACTCTGCGCTATCTCTACCAATGGCACTCTCTAGCGATAAAATGATAGATCCTTCTTTACCTAAAATCTCTGAGTGGTATCAATCCTGCAAAAATGCTGAAGATCCCAAAAACGCTAGAGATTGGGGTTACTGCAATGGTTATCTGGACTCCGTTATCCAGAGTCATTATGAAACCACAAAGAAAAAATGCCCGAACTTTTCGATCAAGAACTTTTTGGACGCAGTTGAAAAAGAAGCCTCTGCATATCGGGAACATAACTCAACACCAGCGGCTGGAATAGATGGGAAGGTTATGAATGGTGCGAGAGTCTACAACAAAAACACTCTTACTGAGTGGCAGCGCCCAGCTTTCCAGGTTCTTTCTCATATTATTAAAAAGGAATGCACATTCTGATCATCCATAATATTTAAAAACAAACACCAGACATATAATAACTATAGGAGCAAGGTCTTTGATAACACTCCAGATACAAAGAATAAGGCGCTGAAAGCGCCTCATTCTTTTAAGATTTCTGGGTTTGTCTAAACCAAGCCTGGCTCTGTATAGTATTTAAAGCTTTTTCTTTTAAAACATATTAAGGGGTAGACGCCGATGTTACTGCTCCAGCTCACGACGAATTTGCTCGCCGCGCATCTCCGCCTCAGAAGCTGGAGTTTCTCGCAGTACAGAAATTGTCTCTGCGATCCGCTCCGGTGACTCACTTGCCAGATTCATGATAGCGGCACGAATGACATCTGAACGTGTGAATCTGTTCCAGCGGTCAACATTCTCCATAACCGAGATAAGGCTAATAAACTCATCCTCGATGCTCATGGTACGGCTTTTAATGCTGGACTTCCCACGCGTTGGTCTACCTTGTGGACGAGTTGGTGAGCGCATAGGTTGTTTGGTTTCAGATTCCTGAGTTTGCTCGCTCACTTGTGGCTTCTTAGCCAGATCACCCATTTTCATATCACTCCACCTCCAGACTTATCAAATAATCAACCAGTTCTTCAATCTCGGCTTCTGCCTTTTGATCGCGCTCTTTGCCAGTCATCTCAAAGATAGAGCGTCCAGCCTCTTCCGCGTCATCATACACATTGCGGTTGTGGATGTTGGTTGGCGCATACTCGATACCAAACGACTTGATGATTTCTTTCGATGATAAAATGCGAGACACCTGCGAAGGCAGCGATGGGCACTGGTTCACGACGGCGCGGATCTTAACTTCCGGGTTCGCCTCTTTGACGCTGTCTAGAACCACGTCGAGATTGCGAAGAGATTTAAGATCGCGTCGCTTTGGTCTTAGCGGGATAAGCACGATATCAGAGATGAGCATCGCCTCACGTTGGATCTCGGAGTCGAAACCACCAGCATCAACGACGATATACTCGTAGCGGCCATTGAGTGACTGCAGGTGTTTTATGATGTCGTTTTCGATGTAAGAGAAAGAGATTAGTTCAAGTTCTTTGTTGGCGCGACGCTCTTCGCACCATGAGGTAGTAGTTTGCTGAATGTCGATGTCAGTGACGTGGGTTTTTTTCTTTTTCTTCAACTGCAAACATGCCGCCACCTGTTGAGCAAGGGTTGATTTACCCGGCCCACCCTTCGTACCACCTACGATGATGAGTTTGGTTTTCATTGCTTTGCCTTGTTTAGTTGTTTTGTAGTTTTTAAAACAAAATGTTTTCTTATAGCCTAAAACAAACAAGGTATGGTGACAACAAAAACCATGCAGCTAATTGGTCATATACTAGCTAGATGTTAAAAAACGCCCCTAAGCGATTTTGGGGCGTTTTTTCCTTTAACTGGTGTGATTGCTTCTCCCCCATCCACAAACACGCTCACCGACGATGTCATGCGCCAGAATTTGTCTTTTAGTCTCCTGAGTCAGAACATCGTCTCGGGAAATGTAAATAGGACTGGCTGTCTCACAGAATAAAAGACCTTGGGGCTGTTTAATCACGCATCCAGTTAGCAGAAAGCTCATCGTCAACAGCATCGTCATCCATGCGCCTGATCTTAACAGTCGTTTCATTTTTAACCTCAACAGTCGTGTTTAGTCGCTTATTCTCTTCACGTTGATTTTTAATCTCTGCCGAACGACGAGCTGCGCTGCCACCTAAGATATACGCCCCAACAAGTACCGCAATGACGGCCGAAGCCGTCATCACGAACGCTTTGATACGGGCAATTAAGCCTTCAATCATTGCGCAACACCTCTCTGATACTTCCGTACCTGGGCAATAGCGATGAATACCGCCACAGCAATTGTCGCAATGCCAAAGACAATACGAACCGTGTCACCGCTTGAAATGTTCCCCTGAGCCTTATCCATTGCGGCGCTGATCTGCGGCGCGACATCAGCCAGTTGCGCCAGACCGATACCTGCTGTGACAGTCGCGCCAGCGGTTTCTTTGGTGACAGGAATGGAAGCCGTGGTTTTGATCGGCTTCACCACACCAGCGCGGCGCAAGCCTTCATCGATGACGTCAATGCTGTACCATGTGTTTTCGGTACGCAGTGGGCCTTTGCCGTTCTCGTGGCGAATAATCGCCTCAACGGTAGGTCGCATAATCTCGTACTGGTGCAGGTCGATTTCCATATCCGGGGAAACGCCTACCGCTTTCGAGACGGCTTGAATATACGCCTCAGTGTTGTTTTCACTTGGCGGCGCCCAGCGCTCGATGACTTCACGGATCGTATCGATTCGAGAGCCGTCCTTAGCCTTGCGCTTGTCGTGGTAAGTGATGAGCGTGACGGCCAGCGCTCGGACACCCCACGTCGGGTCTTTGAAGGTAGCAAAGCGAGGCTCTGCCGGGTTAGCCACCAGACCTTGCCACGGATTCGTGTTGTCCAGATTGCCTGGGTTGTTGTTGCGTATTCCTCTTGGAGTCATCCTTTTCCCCTTAGTTTCCAATGCCGCTTTTTACGCCATACGCTGCCAGTCCCAGCAGCAAGGCGGTGATCAGGAAAGAAGTAACTTTGGACACGACACCGCCGAAGAACCCACTTGAGATGGCGTCCATTCGGTTCAGTAGCTTGTCCAGATTCGCGTGCTGAATGCTGTGCTGGGTCGCGGTCATATCTCCCAGGTACGCTTTCAGTCGCTTATCCACCTCTTCCCCAACCTCGTCACGAAGTCCTTGCAGAACCTCTCGTGCGACGATTTGAGCAATGCGTTCCACTTCCTTGTGGCTCACACCGGGCGTCTCGTTTGACATTGTTAATCCTCCATGACTGTCAAACCTAAATCCGCCCGGTTATATCACAGTTCAAAATAAAAGTAAGTAAATACTTACTAACTATTCAGAATGAACAAATGCGCGTAAATCTCTGTTCTCAGCTCTGAGTTCACTAATCTCCCGCGACAATACCTGGATAGCACTTAGAGCATCCATTAATAAAGGATTGGAGTCCAGCACAAGTTTTTCAATTACCTCCTGATGTTCTGGTTCAATTTCATTACCTTCATCATCCTTTATGGCTGGGCGGTTTACCACACCTTTACTCACCTTCACGTAGCACGGGTCAATTTTCTGAAGCTGCTGAGCAATCACACCTCGACGCTGGCGCTCTCTCTCGTCATCGTTATAGATGAAAGTAACTAGTTTCATGGCATTGATATTTTTCAGCGACTGTAATCCATCTGTGGGTTTAATATCATGCTTGAGGTTTTTGTCTGAAGTTGCGGCCCACGCTACATCACCTCGCTGACTATTCCAGATCATTCCGTCGCTGCGATGATGCCAGTATTGTACGGATGCGCCATACCCTTTGACTTGGGTAACGAGACGGTGGTTGTAACCTATGTGTTCCTCAAACCAAAAATTCGCGCCAGCGTTCCCGTTTCCATCAGAGCCTACAGTTGCGAATTGGCTACACAAGATTGGGGCAACTCGAATATCACCGATATTTCCGCCGGGGTCACTGTCATATTGCGCAATTAAACCAGCTCTACTCGCAGCGCGTACATACTTATCTGCTTTTATACCTTCTTGCGCTCTTATATTTTTGGAAACTCTTATACTGCATTCAAAACCAAGTGCCACAGGATCATCCGCAATAATTCGATGAGTATAGTCGGCTGCGCTATTCCCATAATGAAAATCGATGTAAGGCGTGGAAAATGAAAGCTCGATACTTTGTGCTCTAACCTGATAATCACTTTGCAGAATGCCTTTGGCATAAAGTGAACTCGCGACTTTGACGTCACCGTTAGCTTCAACGCCAAAAATTTCAGTCTGCCCATCAGTTGCCGATATCCGGTCTTGATCACTTCGAACGACTGAGAATCGAGATGATTTTCCAACCATGACTTTCCCATAAGTGCCGCTCTTCTTGACCAGACCAATATCGCCGTTCTTTCCAAGAATGAAGCCTGAGTCGTCGCTATCCAGGCTTTGTGTGCCGGTGAAATTATTACCTCCGGCAATCTTCGCCATTCCCTTAATAGCAGGAACAGTAACTGACGTTCCGGTAATAGGATCAGTCATTGTAATGTTACCTGTCGACGTCAGCGCGGTCGACCATCCTTCAACAACACTCCGCCACAGAGAAAAGGCGCTGGCGAGTTGGTTTGCAAATGCGGAGGTGCTGGCTGTCTCTGATGTGATAATGCCATAGGACGCCCCAGAGAACGCTGTCGTGATGTTTCGGGTAAGAGTCAGCTGCGTGTCACTGTCGACGGATTTAATCGCGTACAAGTCCGCGCTCCCGTTCCGATACACGACAAGAATGGAACCCTGTTGAACGCCAAGAGCGGTCTGCGACCACTTAGTCGTTACACCGGTCACTTTCGCCTGATTTGCAGCACCAGTTACGGTGCCTACTTCATACATACTCATTATCTCTTCCTTGAGATGCCGCCCACTTCCTGTAGGCGGCTTTAGTTTTAGAAAATCCCCATTCTCACACGGAGACGGTTGTTTGAATCATAGACTTCGATTCTACCGTTGGTAATTACCGTTCTGGAACTACCCGGCCCTGAGCCATTTATATTCATCGTTCCATCGCGAGAGATTCGCCAGCCTCTAACGTTTTCTTGGAAACCCGAACTCATCAAATCCCCAACTTTAGCACTGCCTATTGAACCATCCTTAATGTAGGCAGCATTCATATAGGTGACGCCGTTGTCAATAACAAAAGGCGTAGTCGTGTTACCATTTGATGTGTTAATCAGCGCGAAGCGATCTGCCTGAACCAAGAACTGGCTCTGCATATTTTTACCATCAACACCGAGAGCGATACCCGCCGCATACTTCTGCCCGTTGTTGTTGGTTTGCATTTTCACCATCCAGGTACTGTTCAGCGCGTCATTGTTTGAAACAGCCTCTTGCAGCGTCTGGATAGATGCAGATTGACTATTCAATGATGCGGTCATGTCAGTCTGCGTTTTTGCCATTGCGCTAATCTGAGTCGCCTGAGTCGCCTGAGTCGATTTGATAGACGCGATGCTCGTTGTCGCCGAGTTCAGATCAGCCTGGTTTTTGATGTTGGCCGAAGCCTGAGCATCAATCTGAGACTGAAGACTGGTGTTCAACGATGCCTGAGTGCTCTGACTGTCCGAAATGGTCTTAGACAGCTGATCCACTTTCGAAGAAGACGCGTCTACCTTCGACTGCATGGAAGACAGTTGCGACGTTTGGGCAGTCACTTTCCCATCGATATCGCTGACCTTCGTCTGCAACGATGAGATTGCTGTTGCGTTTGCATCCGCCGTAGCCTGTGCATCCGCAGCATCAGTGATATCGGTAATGACGAAATCATCAATGTACACCGCGTATCCAGGTGTGTTGGAGCCACTCTGACCACGAGTAGAAATCCATACATGGCTACGGGTAACGCTCGGACTCACTTTCACTACACCAGAAAACTTAACCCACTGGTCGCGACCGCCAAGACCAGCCTCGTTGAACGTAATGCCCTGCCAGTCATTCCCGCCATCTTTGTTGATGGAGTGTAGACCAACGACCACAGTCCAGCCAGACGGCGGGGCTTCACTTGCCGGCATCATAGCCCAAAACTCAACGCGATATTTCGCGCTCTGGCGTACCGCAGAATAAGAGCCGATCATCTTGTCGGAATTCCCGCTGGTATTGGCCGGGCGAGTAACCTTCAGACATTTGCTGCCGCTGCTCTTGAAGTCCGTCGTTACAATCGCAGTGCTGCCGCCTAACTGCTGATTGTTGTCATAGGTTTCGAAAGTACCGTCGATCCACGGGTTACTCTGGACCTTCAGCGTATTCAGGCTACTCTTCAGGTCAGTGACACTGTCGCTCGCAGAAGACAAGTCTTTGCCTTGCTGCGTAACCGTGTTCTGCAGTGACTGAAGTGCCGAAGCGTCGGCCTTGCCAGAAACCGTGTTATTCAACGAATTAAGGCTATTGCTCAGATTCGTGATGCTTCCGGTGTGACTGGAAACAGTACCCTCCGCACTGGTAACTCGCGAAGTCAGACTAGCAACCGCATTGCTCGCCGCGTCGATATTCACTATGTCAGTGATATCGATGAAGTAAAAATCATCGAAATACTGATTACCTGATTTGAGGGACGAGTTGATAGAGATACCAACACGGTCAGATACCGTCGCCTTCCAAGTCCCGGAAATCTCCTTCCAGGTCGAGTCAGTGGGAAGGTCTGTCGGTTTAAACTGGAAGTCAATGAGCGGAGACGAGTTGCCGATACGCAGTTTGTTATTGCTCTGATTATCGACAACGGTGCCAGACTGACAGCGAGCAAACACGCCGATTTTGTAGGTGCGATCTTTCGTCACTGCGATGCTTTGGGATACTGTCCCCGTACCGGCTCCACATGACAGGATCTTACTTCCCGAATTTGGCGACTGAGCATCAATAACCTTTATAAATGACGCGCCGCCGCTGAAACCTTCCAGACCGCGCTCAAACGATGAGTTGGTCAGAAGGTTTCCAATGATTTTTTTCGACGCGTCGCTGTCCGCAACCAGATTGGCAAGTCCGGTATTTGTGGCACTCAGGCTGTTCTGCAGGTTGGTGACATTACCGCTCTGCGTGGAAATATCCTTACCTTGCTGTGTTACCGTGTTCTGGAGTGACTGAAGCGCCGTTGCGTCAGCTTTCTTGTCGATGTTGCTGTTCGCTGCTACCAGTCCATTCTGGAGACTCGTGATTGCGCTACTGGACGAGGTAATATCTTTACCTTGCTGCGTTACTGTGTTCTGGAGTGTGGTAATCGCCGATGCGTTTGCATCTGCTTTCATCATCACGCCACCAGCTGCTCCAAGCCCCATCATTACGCCGTTCACGAACTCGACTGAGGTCGAAATGTGGGCGGTGCCGTCGCCACCGGTTGGCGCACGCAGTTCCAGACCATCGCCCGGTTTCATGCCTTTGCGGCCAAGGAGGATATAGGCACCACGATACGGCAGAGAGTTGACTACTTCGGATGTACCACCAAGAGATTCCAGAGCAGACAATATCTTACCTCGGTTGCCAGATGGCTCATCGAATGTCAGGACGCAAACGTAAGTGCCACTAGCCAACGCCTCGATATCAGCCGACATCGTGGCGCCATTATTCGCGCTACCAAAGACATCGTATGTTTTGGAGGTCGCAATCACCGTTGATCCGTCGCTTTGTTTTGCAAAAGTGACCAGCGCCCAGCTGCGACCAGGGGTAAACAGGTTCTTGCCGCTTTCATCAAAAACCCCAGGAGTTACGCTGTTGCCATTCCCTTTAGCCGTTACCGTAAATACAGTGCGACGAGTCAGTGACGCTTGCATGGAGGTAATGTTAGTGCCAGCGGCAGAAATGTCTTTCCCCTGCTGCGTGACGGTGTTCTGAAGTGTCTGGACAGTCGTGGAGTCAGCCTTCTTGGACACGTTGTCATTCGTCGTCTTCAGACTGTTTTCCAGAGATGTCGTCCGACCGCCCACAGAGCTGATTGCATCACCCTGCGTCTGAACCGTACTGGTCAGCGAATCAATAGCGGAACTGTTAGCCACAGTCCCCGCGTCTCGACGGGTGACGACTACGTTATAAATTGTCAGACTCGCGGTAGCGCCGGTGTTCGGTTGCAGCCTTGCTGTGGTCGCGCCGACAGGAACGACAAACGTACCGCTTACAGCCTTCTTCTCACCAGCTTGATAGCTCAAGTTGCTTGCGTAGATGGTGGCGTTAGAGAGACTAGGGCCGTCAAAACGTAACCCCCATCCCACAGTAATTACCTGACCTGCAAGACACATCATGCTTAAATCCAGTGTATCACCCGGTGTCACTTCAAACAGTGGTGAGACTGGTTGCCATCCAGCTGAACTATTCACAGCCGCGTAACCGTCGACAGTTGTCGCCGCCCCACCCCAGCCCTGTGCGCCGTTGAGCATCTTGGCGTTAGGGATGAGGTTGGCGCCAGACGTCAGACTATTCTCGATGGACGTCACACGAGTTCCCTGGCTGGAAATATCTTTGCCCTGCTGCGTCACCGAGTTCTGTAGCGTCTGAAGCGCAGCTGAATCAGCCTTTGTCGAAACCAGATTGTTAGTGGTCGACAAATCACCCTGAAGCTTAGTGATCGCGGTATTCTGCGTGGAGATATTGTCTTCAGTTTTCTGGACACGAGAGGTCACAGACTGAATGGAGCTGCTATTCGCATCAACCGTAGTCTTCAGCGATGACAGATCGTTAGACGATGCCATATCGCTCGGCGCCGGAGACCACTCTGTAGGCATATTGCCAACTTCCAGCTTAGGGCTGGTGATAGAGACAGTCTGATCTTTCGTCGAAGATGCTTGGATGCGTGCAAGGATTATTCTCTTAGATCCAGTTCCCGGCTTCTGTTTCCACTTAACCCAATAACGAACCCACTCAGTTGTCAAAGTGAATGACATACGACCATCAACACTGCCGTCTGACACACCTTGACTACTAACCCCAGATGTCGTCGAGTTAGGGTTGTAGAAGTAAGCGGTCATGCTTTGACCGTTCTCACCACCTTTTGCAAAGAAACTGTAAACGTACTCTGCATTGTCGACTGGAGCGTCGAGAGTAATCTCCTTGAGATCTCGGTAGGAACTGCCCGCTTTAGTAGTCGCGCTAATCACCGCATTGCCACGGAAGATTTCATTGGTTTTACCAGACCACCCGGCCATGTCGCCTGAGTTTTTGATCAGGTTGACGCCACCAATAGAAACGTTACTTAGTGCGTTGCTGAGATTCGTAACACTGTCGCTTTGGCTTGCAATATCCTTACCTTGCTGAGTAACCGTGTTTTGCAGCGTCTGAAGAGCCGAAGCGTCCGCTTTCTTAGCCACAGCAGAGTCGGTATCACTCAGACTGTTCTTCAGAGAGGTGATCGCCGCGCTGTTGCTTGAAGTCTGATCTCCAACCTTATTGACATTCGAGTTGATCGAATTAATTGCCGTAGACAGAGAAGAAACACCCAGACCGGAATATAGTTCGGCAACTTTGTCACCCAGCTTGAAGCCCAGATTAATATAGGCGTTTCCCGTCCACTGATTCACCAAAAATTCAACGGTGTTCCAGCCCGAAGACAGTACAAAGCCAAGAGTAGCGGTGCCTGATATAGCGACTGCCTGACGCACGCCATTAACGTACACAGCGCCAGAATCATCAAATACGCGAGAACCCGGAGACACCGAGATGGTGGTATCCGCAGCAACACGAACCATTGCCTTGTAGTGCGCAACTACATATGAACCTGCACCCGAGAAATCCAGTTTTGCGGCGTCGGCAACTTCATCCATGAATACCGGGGAAAGTCCCTGAATATCGCTAAATGTAGGCTCAGCAGCGGCGCTGGATAACTGGCATTTATAGATGCGGCGTGACCAGGTGCCTTGCTTGCCGTTAACAATCTGATTAGACAGAGCGGTGATATTGCTGGTGTTAGAAGCAACATCTTTTCCCTGCTGATTGACGGCATTTTGCAACGTTTGCAGTGCTGATGCATCGGCCTTTGTGCCAATGGCTTTGTTCGCCGTAGCCAGACCATTATTCAGGGTTGTGATGCTGTCGCCCTGCGAGGTGATGCTATCGCCCTGCTTGGATACAGTCGTCTGAAGCGTTGATACCGCGCTCGCAGTGGCATCAGCCGTCTGCTGGGCATTATAGGCGTCTGTCACGTCGGTAATGACAAAATCATCGACGAGGAAGGAGTTACCCGCCTTAACAGTCGATACGTTTGGCATGGAGATCCGCACCATCGCCTGTTTGATACCGCTCTTGCTGCTCTTCAGATAGCCACTGACTTTCGTCCAGGTGTCTGCGGACAGATCTTTTGCCGACTTAATGAGTGCCGGCCACTGCCAGGAGTTATCCTGATACTGCAACGACATGCCGACCGCAATCTGCACCGAGCCATCCATCGTCGTGCTCTTGGCGTCCAGCTTAACCCAGCACTCAACATAGAATACCGCGTTGTCGCGAACCTGGAAGCCGCTGAAAATGTGGTTATCACTGTTGTCGGTCGCATTGGCATTGTAGTCGTTCGGACGCGTCACACGGATACATTTGTTTCCGCCGTGAGAATCGTCAGTAGTCACGATGACGCGACCATTGGTGATATTGTACCCGCTCGAATAGCTCTCGAACGTCCCGTCTGGCAGGATGTTTGCGCCGCGCTTAGACTGCTGATTCAGCGAGCTGTTCAGCGAAGTGATGGCGTCACTGCTGCTGCTGATCTTATCTTCAGCATTGCTAACCCGAGTCGAAAGGTTATTCAAAGCCGTCGCATCCGCTTTCTTAGCCACATCACCTTTTACCGTGTCAACGGTGCCGGTCAGAGCCGTGATTGCATTGCCTTGGCTGGTCAGCGTTTTACCCTGATCAGTAACGGTGTTCTGCAACGTCTGCAACGCAGAGGCGTCTGCCTTTTTCGACACATCGGTCTTCGTAGAAGTCAGATCGTTTTGTAGCTTGGTGATCGACGTTCCCTGAGAACTAACCGTGTCACCTTGCTTGGTCACTTTCGTTGACAGATCGCTCAACGCGCTGGCCGTTGCATCGTTATTGACTGCATCAGTAATATCGAACACCTGGAATGAATCAATCCAGATTTCCGCGTTACTTGGGTGGCAGTAGATACCAAAAGCCTGACCATCCGCGCCAGTTCTCGGAGAGAAAGACGTATCCCATGTAATAGTCTGCCAGTCGCTCGTTAGCGTGACGTTTTTATCTTCGTAATTACCCTCGGCAGACCCATTGAAGTTCCAGCGGCGCAGAAGCATGTTCATCGAACCCGACACACCCTTGGCGCGAACGATATAGCGGAATTTGCGAGAGCCATTTACCGGGGTTGGTTTTTTACCATTGGCAAAAAGACCCGGAGAGGTTGCATTCACTTTCAGCATTCGAGCGCCAGCCGAGTTTTCACCGTATGCACCAAATGCAACAATGCTGCCTGTCGTGCCGCTGTTCTGCTGCGTCCTGAACGCTGAGCCATCACCTTCAAGATTGGCATCCTGAATCAGATTGTCGCCCATGTTCGTCATGGCGCCGACGCTGTTGTTCAGACTGGTGATCGCGTCACTGGCTGAAGTGATGTCCTTACCCTGCTGCGTTACTGTATTCTGGAGGGTATCCACCGCAGATGCGTCTGCCTTCTTCGAGACGTTCGCGTCTGTGGTCTTGAGATTGTTTTCCAGGTTCGTTGTGCGATTACCAACGCTGCTCAAATCTTTGCTCTGCTGCGTCACCGTACTCTGTAACGAAGACAGCGCAGAAGAGTCCGCTTTTTTAGCAACGTTTGCATCAGTTGTCGCCAGACTATTCTTCAGTAAAGAAATATCGCTGGACGCCGACGTTATATCCTTGCCCTGCTGAGTCACTGTGTTCTGCAGCGAGGCCAGTGCAGAGGCATCAGCTTTCTTTGCAACGTTGGCATTGGTGGTGCTCAGGTTGTTCTGCAGGCTTGCAATGCTGCTTGAGGCTGAAGCAATGTCTTTGCCCTGCTGGGTAACCGTATTTTGCAGCGTAGACAGCGCCTGTGCATCTGCCTTATTCGCTAGATTAGCGTTGGTCTGTTCGAGGCTGTTTCGCAGATCAGTAACGCTCTGCGAGGTGCTCGTGACGCGATCACCTACGGTGCTGACGTTTGAGGTGACGGCGCTAATGGCATTCGAAAGCGCGTTCATCCCAAGAGCAGAATTCAGCTGGGCTACCT